>Ga0118677_10003274_pt1 | contig 30960 bp, 20 predicted proteins | sample AliMusrvi5mmetaG_FD_86154 | JGI IMG/M metagenome (GOLD analysis project Ga0118677, IMG submission 86154) | reverse complement strand
ACCCGGGGAGGTTAAAAAAACGGTCAGACCAGAGCATCTGTCATAGTATCTGCATAATATATATGCCATATATGCGTTTAGATTTACCCATTGGACAGATACCCATAGAGGCAATTTATTATATCGACTGATTCAACAGGCAATGGCTATCGAACCGATATGTACCATGGACACACAATCGGCTTAGTTTTTTATTCTGCCCGATACAATGCGAGTTTCTAGAACATTTTTCAAAATACTGTAGCCATACAGGCACAGGTGAGCTTTTGGTGAAGGCAGCCCGTGCGGTTCGAGCCATTGGCATTCCACCATCGCCAGCTTCTTTTGCGAGAATCATAGCACGGGCTAACGAAGCAAAAGCTTGCCTGTGGAAACGGCTACGAAAAAAAGAAAAATGCTCTAGCAGCTCCCTGCAAGGCGCATTAAAAATGCTGCGCATCATCGGGCAGCGACCAGGCGCCACTGCGGGACGCTTCCCGAAGCGCCCGGGAAAGCCGCTCTAAAAATTCCACGCGGGGCACCTCCCTTGCCCCCATGCTGACCAGATGCCCGGTCGTGACCTGGCAGTCAATAAGGCTGAAATTCCAGGTGCGCAAAGCCGCCGCCAGAGAGACAAGGGCAGCCTTTGAAGCATCGCTTACCAGGCTGAACATCGATTCCCCGAAAAACGCTGCTCCAATGCTCACGCCGTATAGCCCGCCGACGAGCCTGCCGTCAAGCCAGGTTTCAACCGAATGCGCAAACCCTGCGGTGTGGAGCCGTGTGTAGGCGATGATCATGTCCTGCACGATCCAGGTTCCCGGCTCCCCCCGGCGGCTGGCCTCGGCGCAGCCCTTAATGACCGCGGGGAAATCACGGTCCATGGTGAAATGAAACATGCCTTTTTTCAGCACGCGGCGAAGGCTGCGGGAAATTTTTATTTTCCCGGGTTCAAGGATCAGGCGCGGATCGGGCGACCACCACAGTATCGGCTCGCCCTGGCTGTACCAAGGGAATATGCCCATGCAGTAAGCAAGCAGGAGCCGCCGCAGAGAGAGATCGCCGCCGATGGCTAGAAGTCCGCTCGGATCGGCCTCTGCAGGAGAAGGAAAGGCATGTTCTTTGGGAAGCTGGTAGACAGGCATAGTTGAATTCGAATTGCAGATTGCCGATTGCGGAATGAAAATGACTACTTAATCTTTAACTCCGCAATCCGAAATCCGCATTGGGGTCAGGAATATTCAAAAACCAGATGCCGTTTTTCGGCCCCTGCCGGCGCCAGCTCCTCGGCATCCGGGGCCAGATCTATGGTCACCGTGCCGCCGGAGGCAAGTTTGCCGAACAGGATTTCATTTGACAGCGTATCCTTTATCTCAACCTGCATGAGCCGGCTAAGGGGGCGGGCGCCGTACTCCGGACTGCAGCCATTGCGGGCAAGCCAGCTGCGCGCTGTATCGGTAAGCCGGGCAGTTACTTTTTTCGCTCCGACCTGGTTTTGCACCTCGCTGAAAAACTTATCCACGATTTGCTCCACGACCTGCAGGGAAAGGGGGTTGAACGTGATCATTTCATCCAGACGATTGCGGAACTCCGGGCTAAACAGCTTCTCGATCGCTTTTTTGCCTTTCTCGGCGCTCACCTCGCGCATGCTGCCCCCAAAGCCGATACTGGCCGTTGCCATTTCACGGGCCCCGGCATTGGTGGTCATGAGCAGCACCACATGCCGGAAATCAGCCTTTTTGCCGTTATTGTCGGTAAGAGTTGCATAGTCCATGATCTGCAGCAGAATGTTGAAAATATCCGGATGCGCCTTCTCTATTTCATCAAGCAAGAGCACGCTGTGCGGATGCTTGCGGATATCGTCGGTAAGCATCCCTGCCTGCTCAAATCCCACATAGCCCGGAGGCGCGCCGATGAGCCGGGCCACGGTATGCTTTTCCATATACTCGCTCATGTCAAAGCGAACGAAGTGAATCCCGAGCACCTGCGCCAGCTGCTTTGCAGCCTCGGTTTTGCCGACACCCGTGGGGCCCATGAGCAGAAACGAACCAATGGGTTTGTCCGGCAGACCGAGCCCTGCCCGGGAGCGCCGGATGGCCTTGGCAAGGCTTTGTATGGCCTGGTCCTGGCCGAAAACGCGCGCGCAGAGCTCAGTCTCAAGGTTCTGAATGGCGATCTTGTCGGAGGAGGTGACGCTTCGGGGCGGAATTTTCGCCATGCGCGCCACGACCTTTTCGATGTCCTTTGCGCCGATCACCTTAGCGCTCTTGCCCTCATTGCGGAGATTAAAAATAGCGCCGGTTTCATCAATCACATCTATTGCCTTATCCGGCAGAAAGCAGTCATTGATATGCTTTGCCGACAGTTCTGCCGCTGCCTTTATCGCGCCAGGGCTGTAGGTGACGCCATGGTGCTTTTCATAATAGGGCTTCAGGCCTTTGAGAATTTCAACGGTTTCGTCAACCGACGGCTCCAGGAGCTCTATTTTCTGGAACCTGCGGGCAAGGGCGCGGTCTTTTTCAAAGTGATTTTTATATTCCTCATAGGTCGTCGAGCCGATGCAGCGCAGATCGCCCGAGGCTATGACGGGCTTTAAAATATTTGAGGCATCCATGGAGCCCCCGCTGGTAGCGCCTGCCCCCACGACCGTGTGGATCTCGTCGATAAAAAGAATCACGCCCTTTTTGGCCTCAAGCTCTTTAATGACCGCCTTCAGCCGCGCTTCAAAATCGCCGCGAAACTTGGTGCCGGCAAGCAAGGTGCCCATGTCAAGGGAGTAGATTTCAGTATCAAGAAATGCTTTGGGCACATCGCCCTGCACGACTTTGAGCGCCAGGCCTTCGGCAAGAGCGGTTTTACCTACTCCGGCATCACCGACAAACAACGGATTGTTTTTCACCCGGCGGTGCAGGATCTGCAGAGTGCGCTCAAGCTCTGCGGCCCGCCCGATCAGCGGGTCGATCTGACCGGCGCGTGCCTTGGCAATAAGATTTATCGCATAGCGCTCAAGGGCGCTCTGGCCGGTCCTCTGCTTTTTCTTCTCTTCGGCGTCATCCGGGGCTTCGCGGCGCTCCAGGGGGTTCTGCGGCTCGTCATCGGGCTCCCCGCCCGAGGGCAGGCCATGGGAAATGTAATTGAGGATATCAAGGCGCGAGATGCCATAGGATTTTAAAAAATACACGGCATAGGAGCCCTCTTCCTCAAAAATAGAGGCCAGCACGTCGCCGGCATCCATTTCACCTTTTTCAGCAGCCTGCACATGCATCATGGCACGCTGCAGAACGCGCTGCACGCCGATAGACTGAATGATCTCCTTGGTTGCCCCGTCGGCAAGCTTTTCTATTTTATCGGCGAAAAAATCCTCAAGCTGGGTTTTCAGCTCGTCGATATCGGCCCCGCAGCTCCTGAGTATGCGGCTGCCCATATCATCATAGAGCAGCGCGTACAGCAGATGCTCAACGGTCAACATTTCATGGCGCCGCTTCTGGGCTTCACGCACAGCCGCGGCAAAGGCCATTTCCAGTTCTTTTTTTATCATATTACGCTTCTTCCATGCTGCATTTCAGCGGAAATTTATGTTCATGAGCAAGATGATGCACCATCGCCACTTTTGTTTCCGCAACTTCGGCGGTGTACACACCGCAGACGCCGATGCCTCTGCGGTGCACATTCAGCATTATCTTCATTGCTTCGGCCGGCTGCTTGCTGAAAACAACCTCAAGAATCTGTACGACAAAATCCATTGTCGTATAGTCGTCGTTATGCAGAAGCACGCGATATTGGCTCGGCTCTCTCAGCTCGGTAGTGCTTTCACCTCGATCTTGGAATTCTGGATGCTTTCCGGTAGCCATTGCTAATGTCGCCAGTTCAGTTTTCCCTCGCCTACTTATAAGGATAATATATTTTGCTCTCGTGTCAATAGAGCCAAACTCCGGCCTTGCCGTATATAAAAAAACTACAGTATAATGCCCGGTCTGTACAGAAAAAAAGAGGTCTCTATGCAACTGAGTGAATTTGATTACGATGTGCCCAAAGAGCTGATCGCCCAGCAGCCCCTTGCCCGGCGCGACCAGTCGCGCCTGATGGTGCTCAACCGGCGGGACCGGACTGTTGAACACCGGCGCTTTTCCGATCTACCCGGGTCCTTGCGGCCCGGAGATGTGCTGGTGGCTAATGATACCCGGGTGATTCCAGCCCGGCTGTACGGCCGCAAGGAAACCGGCGGCTGGGTCGAGATGTTTCTGCTGAAAGCCCTGCCCGCGCAAACGCCTGGCGAGCACCTGTGGGAATGCCTCCTAAAAAGCAAAAGAAAGATCGAGCCCGGCACGGGCATTATCGTTGAGGGCAGCCTGCGGGCCCGGGTAATTGAGCGAGCGGATGAAGCATGGCTGGTGAGCCTCATCTGCGACGGGGAGCTCCATGAAATTCTCGATCGCTGCGGAATAACGCCCCTGCCCCCCTATATCCGGCGTCTACGCGGCATGGAAAGCAGCGGCGACCGGCAAAACTATCAAACGGTTTTTGCCAGCCGTGACGGCGCCGTGGCGGCCCCGACCGCGGGTTTTCATTTCACCCCGGAACTGATCGATCAGCTGAAGAGCACCGGCATTGAAACCGCCTTTGTAACGCTGCATGTGGGCTATGGCACATTTCAGCCCATACGGGAAGAAATTGTCGAGTGCCACCGCATGCATACGGAAAAATTCGCGGTTTCACCCGAGACCGCCGAAGCGGTCAACCATGCGCGTGCTGAAAAACGGCGAATCATAGCCGTGGGCACCACCAGCACCCGCGTGCTTGAAAGCATGACCGATGAGCGGGGCTTGCTCGCTAGCGGCGAGGGAGAGACCGGCATTTTCATTTATCCGGGGTACCGGTTCAAGGCCCTTGACGGGCTCATCACCAATTTTCATGTACCAAGATCAAGCCTGCTGCTGCTGGTGAGCGCATTCGCCGACCGCGAGTTTATTCTGCGGGCCTACGGCGAGGCGGTTGCGCAGCGCTACCGGTTTTTCAGCTTCGGCGATGCCATGCTGATTGTATGAATCGTAGGGGCGAACCTGTACGTTCACTTCTAAATTTTAAAAACAAATTATGTCCATCCTTCTTTCAAAATTCTTCAGCCCCGGCCAGCCGGGCAAACTTTTGCTTGATGCCATTCAATCGGGCACGACCGAGGTCTATGCCGTGGGGCTCAAGGGCTCGGCCCCGGCACTGGTCACCTCACTGCTGTTTGATCTGCTTAAAAAACATATCCTTTATATCACCCCGTCGATTGAAGAGGCACAGGAGCTTTTCAGCGAGCTGCTTTTCTACCGAAACCGCGCAGGCAGCCCCGATGACATGCGTACAAGCGATGTGCTGCTTTTCCCGCCCCTTGAAACCGAGGCCTATGAAGAGGTGCTGAGCCACTGCGACGTGAATGCCCAGCGGCTCTGGACCCTGTACCGCCTGTGTGATTCAGACAACCCCTGCATCATTGTCACCACGGCACGGGCCGTGCTCCAGAAAATACTATCACCTGAAGCCCTTATCACCGGCTGCCGCACCATAAAACAGGGTGAGGAAATCGACCGCGACGGGCTGTGCGCAGCTCTTGTGCAGTGCGGCTATACCCGTGTCAGCGTTGTCGAAGACCGGGGCGATTTCAGCATCCGCGGCGCAGTGATGGATATTTTCCCGCCCGGCTGCCCCCAGCCCGTGCGGCTGGACTTTTTCGGCGATGCGATCGAGTCGATGAAATTTTTCGACCCGCAGACCCAGCGCTCAAAAGACGAACTGACAATGGTAACGCTCGTGCCCGTACGTGAGGTTCTGCTCACAACCGAGGTGCTTGATGATCTTAGCCTTCGGGCCATGGAAGAGCCCCATGCGGAACTGTTTTCGCGCGGCAAAGGAAAAACTTTTTTTGACAATATGCAAAACGGCCTGCTGCCGGCAGGGGTTGAGTACTGCCTGTCGCTGGTATACCCGCAGCTTGCAACTGTTTTTGACTATCTACCCGAGAAGCCCCTTACCTTCTGGGGCGACAGCAAGGCCGTTGAAGACGCCATGGCAGAGCTTGGTGCAGAGGCGGCAGAGCACTATGAGGCGGCCCGCGATGAGCGCCGGGTGGTGTCCCCGCCCGAGGATATTTTTCTCCCTGTTACCGAACCGGGGGAGCTTTCTCATGCAGCGCAAAAAATATTTCTGCAGGGCTGGGATATCGAGCGACGAGACCAAATGCGCATACAGTTCAACATCCGCTCCAATGAAGATATCCGCAAGGAGATGCTGTCATTCGACACCCAGTCTGGCGCCCTCACCTCCCTTGCCGCAAAGATCGAAAAATGGACTGCCGATGCCGTGCAGGTGGTGCTCCTGTGCCATACCAAAAGCCAGTGCGAGCGGCTTGCAGGCTTGCTTTCCGACTATGAGCTGGAAACAAACGTGGCCCTTGACCGCACCTTTCCCGCTGTTGCCGACGAAGCGGGAGGCAGCCGGGTTGACATCTGCACGGGCAGGCTTTCCCGCGGTTTCCGCTGTGAAGACGCTCTCTTGGTTCTCATCACCGAGGAGGAAATATTCGGCGAAAAGCGCAAGCGCGTGTCGGTCAAGCGCTACAAGGAAGGCACGGCCATATCGGATTTCAGCGATCTCAAGGAAGGCGATCTCATCGTTCACCGCGACAACGGCATCGGCCAGTACCTGGGCCTGAAATCAATCGAGGCCGGCGGCATGCGCGCCGATTATCTGCAGCTTGCCTATCAGGCCGGCGACAAGCTGTACCTGCCCGTCGACCGGATAAACCTCATCAATAAATACGAAAACGCCGACGACGGCCAGCCCCGCCTGGACAAGCTCGGCGGCGCAACCTGGGCCCGCACCACAAAAAAAGTTCGCGAGTCCATCGAGAAAATCGCCCGCGATTTGATTGAGCTGTATTCGGCGCGCAAGGTCTTCACGGGCCACGGCTTTTCGCCGCCCGATCATATCTACCGCGAGTTCGAGGCGGCCTTTCCCTATGAAGAAACCCCGGACCAGCTTGCCGCCATCGCTGACGTGATGGCCGACATGACCCGACCCATGCCCATGGACCGCCTGATCTGCGGCGATGTAGGCTACGGCAAAACCGAAGTGGCGCTGCGCGCGGCTTTCCGCTCAGCCATGGAAGGCAAGCAGGTGGCGGTACTCGTGCCCACGACCGTGCTCGCCCAGCAGCACTTTCAGAATTTTTCCGAGCGCTTCCGGCAGTATCCCATAAAGGTCGACATACTCAGCCGCTTCCGCAATCCCCGCGATCAGAAGCAGATCATTGCCGGCATCGCCGAGGGCAAAGTCGATGTCATCATCGGCACGCACCGCATCGTGCAGAAGGACATTGCCTTCAAGGATCTCGGCCTCATCGTGATTGATGAGGAGCACCGCTTCGGCGTTAAGCACAAGGAGCAGCTCAAAAAGCTGCGCTCCTCGGTCGATGTGCTGACACTTACCGCAACCCCGATTCCCCGGACGCTTCAGATGTCTCTATTCGGGATTCGCGATTTCTCAATTATCGAAACCCCGCCCGAGGACCGGCTCTCCATCCGCACCACGATCACACATTTTGATGAAATGATAATTCGCGATGCCATACTCCGGGAGCTCAAACGCGGGGGCCAGATATTTTTCGTCCATGACCGCGTGCGCTCCATTTTCCCGATGGCGGGATTTCTCCGTAAGCTCGTGCCCGAGGCGCGCCTCGGCGTCGCGCACGGCCAAATGAAGGAGCACGAGCTGGAAAACGTCATGATGCAGTTCATCCGCAAGGAGGTCGACCTGCTGGTATGCACCACGATCATTGAATCCGGTCTTGATTTCCCCACGGCAAACACCATCATCATCAACAATGCCCACCGCCTGGGCCTTGCGCAGATGTATCAGCTGCGGGGCCGCGTGGGCCGTGGCAAAATCAGGGCCTATGCCTATATGCTCGTGCCCGGCTCAAACACCATGAGCCCGCTGGCGCAAAAGCGGCTGGAGGCCCTGACCGAATTCACCGAACTCGGGTCGGGCTACAAGCTTGCCACGCGCGACCTGCAGATACGCGGCGCCGGCAATATTCTCGGGCATTCGCAGTCAGGCCATATCGAGTCGGTCGGCATGGATATGTATCTTGACCTGCTGGCGCAGGCAATAGCGGCTCTACGGGGCGAAAAGCTGGCGCCCAGGGTCGAGCCCGAGGTGAATATCAACCTGCAGGCCTATCTGCCCGATGATTATGTGGAAGAGGTGAACCAGCGTCTGGTGCTCTACCGCCGCATCGCCTCTGTCGCTTCGGACGCCGAGGCCGATGATATCGAGCTTGAAATTTCCGACCGCTTCGGGCGGCTGCCCCTGCAGGTTGAAACGCTGCTGGATGTCGCCCGCACGAAAAACGTGCTGCGCGAGCAGCTGATCCTCTCGGTTGATTATGCCGACCGGCAGCTCGTATTTACCTTCCATGAAGATGCGGAAAAGTCGCTTGATAAAATCCTTGGCATTGTGGCCGCCGACCCGAAGCGCTTCCGCTTTACGCCCGATCTCAAGCTTTCCGCCCGCTGCGCCACGCCCCCGGGGCGCGAGCTGCTGCAGGAAATCAGAAAAATTTTTGCGTAACAGCCGGCAATAGATGGTCTTGACAGTACATTGATCTCGGATTTATAGTTAGAATATGACAAAGTTTCTCCACATAAATACTCTGCCCTGCATTTTTACATAACCGACAGCATAGAAACGGACATGAAACTACTGCTTCTGAAAACACTCCTGCTCTGCCTTGTGGGGCTGATTGCCCTACCGGGCTGCGACCGGCCCGAAAAGGAATATCATTTCGGCGGCAAGGTAAAAACCGTCTTCAGCTACAACAGCCAGGGCCAGCTGCACGGCATCATCAAGCATTATGATGAGCTGACCAAGCTCTGGAAGGAAGAAACCTGGAGAAACGGCAAAAAGGACGGCCCCACGGTCACGTACGGCGACAGCGGCCAGGTTACCAGCGAGGTGCAGTTTGTCGATGGTGAGGAGCAGGGTGTTTATAAGGGCTATTTTGAAAATGGCGAGCTGCGAACGGAATGCACTTATGATAAAGGCGTACTGAACGGGCCATTTAAAAAATATTATAAAAACGGTGTTCCCGAGTCGGAAGTCACCTATGTGCAGGGCGTCAAGGACGGCCCGGAAACGCTGTATTATCGCAACGGCAATCCAAAACTCAGCGCCTACTATACTGCCGGCGTTCTGCACTGCCCCATAATTGAATTCCACGAAAGCGGCGCTGTGCGGTCTGTGCAAAATTACCGCAATGACAAAACAGACGGCGTTTCCAAAGAGTATTTCGAGAGCGGAAAAATAAAGACGGAGATGCTGTTCAGCAAAGGCCGGAATGTCATTACTATTGAATATGATGAAGCAGGGGCTGTTGTCAGCACCACGGAAAACAAGAAGGATTTCCTTTTTCTCAAAAAAATGCAGCGGCAGATGCCGTCATTTCACTGGGACTAAGCCCCCCTCCCGCGAAAAATCCTTTCACGACATATGCCTGCTGGATGCTTCATGCCGCGGACAACAACGAATGCTCTCTCGACAAACACGCTGGCAGAACCCCGCAGGAAAGTCACTATGTCCTGCTACCTCGAGCCCTGCAGTGCTTCAAGCACGGGCTGCGCAAATTTTGCTGAGATGAGAAGATTCCCCTCGCGATTCGGGTGCCAGATATCCCAGGGAAAAGCACCAGGGGGTTCTCCTGTGGCGCGAAAGGTGTCCTGCAGGTTTACATGCCTGATCGCGTTCGAATCAAGAAACCGCTCGACATCCTCGTCCTCTAAACTATTTAGTGTTGCAACAGATTGCCTAATACCCAAGAATCAAAGACGCCAGTATTTAGTTTTTTGTCTACAATTAAGAAATATCTGCGTTCGCAGAAGATGCGGAAATGCTCTTTTGAAATAAAGCATCCTATCAGTCACTCCACCATGGGTTATTGCTTCTGCGCAGGCAGCAGGGGTGCAATAAACCGGACTATCTCCTGAGCGAAAAGTGCGTTTGCCTTGCCGGTGAAATGGCCGTTCTCTTCCCAATACATTCCTTGTAAATCGGGCAATGCTCTCATAAAAGGTGTGAAATCATAATACGGAATCGCGTTCGCTTCGGCAAACCGCCTTTGATAGGCATGAAATATGGGCTCATAGATCTGATCTGCGCCAAGATTGAACTGCTTGCGCCATTCGACACAATACGACCGGGTAACAGACGGAGCATAGGGATAATTCAAAATGGCTGTTTGCGCTCCCCGAGAGCGAACATAGCGCTGTATGGCTAGCAAAAGATCCTCGGTTCGAGAGAAAGCATTTTCCCATTTGGCTGCTTCTTCCGGTTTATACCACCCATAGCGATTTTCAAAAGACAGCAGCTTGGCGCTCTCTGCCTGTTCAGGGGATATAAAATATTTCCCGATCCGTTGATGCACGATCGAACAGGTAACCCTGATGAGCTTAACGTGATACGCCAGGGGCAACAAAAATTTTGGAACGCCTTCAAGGTAAGGTCGCACGGATACCGGCAGCCCTTGCGCATCTTTGATCATGGTTCGCGCATAAAGCAGATCATCCTGGGCATCGCTGTCATCAACGGCAATCACCACCAAATGCGGCTTGATCTGCGGGAAATATTCTTTTACCAGTATTCCGTAGATGCTGGGGCTGTAGGAAACTGTGCCCAGATTGAAAACCTGTACATTTCGAGGGGCCACTCCGGAAACTGCGCCGTCCCTGAAATATGTTTGGACAAGATAAGGGAATGTATCTTTTGCGTCACATACCCCCGCGGTAAAACTATCTCCCAAAAAGATGACCCGGACAGCATCGGGATCCGGGTCAGGCAGAGGTCCCCTGAGATACTGCGGATGATGATGCTTCTCTAATACATTTGTGACCGGAATAACATGAGAATCATTGATTTCAGGAAGGTAATGCCGACAGCACCATTCAGCCGCAGCCAGAGATATGGCTGTTGACAATACTGTGATGAGAATTAATAGCCAGCGGTTGTTCATGAAAAAGCCGCAATCATTTTCGGATATTCTGGACGTCCCTAATTATTTAACGTATTTAGATATAGCACCTAGCCGTAAAAAACAATCTTATTTCTTCACACGGATTTGATTCGAGACCGGAAGGGATCCGGGATGTCAGGGTGGTTATGCTTTTGGCTCGTTCTGGGCTTTGGGCCGCTTTATTCTCCCCGGGATTGGGATAATTTAATCTTGCCTGCATCAGCAGATCAAGCTATATCAACATTTGATTCCTGCGCCGCTACATAGGCGGATTGCACGAAATATTCCCCCGGCACCAGGCAGGCGGATTTTCCGGTGTTGCGAGGAGAGATGCCGGCGCTGGTTTGAAAACGATACTAACCGGAACAAAAAGAGTTCCTTTGGAGCAGGCCATGGACAAGACATATCAAGGGTGGAATCTGAATGGGCTGTATATAACTCATGTCAGCGTGCTGCTTGCAGGACTGCTCGCAGGGCTGTTTGCGGCCTACCATATCGTAGCTCTTGATTTTAATTTCACCGCCGAATTGAAGCAGGCAAGGGAACTGGGTATCAACAGCTACACGGTAGTGCACAATTACGCCAAATCCAGGGATATTCTGGCATACGTGGTTTTATTGGTATTGCCGGTCCTCGCAGCAACCGGCGCATGGCTGGTCTGGGCTCGCCGGGGAAAAAAGGCTGGAATACGAATGCTTTTCCAGGCTGACGAAGATACTCTGCCCGGCAGGGACATGGCATGGCTTATTTGTCTGGCAGGTGTCATCTGCGTCTATCTGGTGTGTGCATGGAATATAAATTATTTTTACCGGCCCAACGGCTTGTGGGAACTGCTGGGCGAAGAGGGCGAAAATCTGGCCTGGGCTCATGCAGTGCTGACGGGCGGAGTGTACGGCAAGGATTTTTTCTGTCTCTACGGCCCCCTGCTGGTCTATCCCCTGGCATGGGCCATGGAGCTGTTCGGGACCACCATTATTACCGAACGGGCCTATACGCTTTGCCTGAATCTGGCTGCCTACGGAATAATTATTTATTTTCTTTATTCTGCCTGCCGCGGCAGAATTACCTTTGTCATGTCAGCCCTTACCTACCTGCTGGTATTCTGCCCCCTGTACTTCCTGTCCCCTAACTGTTCATATCTGCGCGTAGCGCTGGGGGTGCTCCCTCTGCTTTGTGCGTATCACTATCTGCACAGCGGTAAAAAGGCGCTCCTGATCGCAAGCGGCGGAGCAATCAGCCTGAGTCTTCTGTTCAGTCAGGAGGCCGGCCTCTGCTCCGGCGCCGCAGTTGTGTGCTGCATGATCCTGCATGCGGCGGCAGTGAACGATTATAAAAAACTGCCCGGAAAAATGATTCTCATAACCTGCGGCGGTGTAGCAATGCTTGCGCCCATGATGATCTATTTTTTTGTCAAGGATGCGCTGGGCCCCGTCTCTGCCATGCTGTACAATTATCCAAAATTAGCTGCCCTTGGCTCCGCCAACCTCCCGATACCTTCCTTTGCCACGTTTCTTGCAGCACCCCTGAGGGAAGAATCGCTGCTGTACTACAGCATAATAGGCGTGTACGTTTGTAGCGCAGCGTTTCTGGCGCCCCGGCTGCTGACAGGAAGGCTCACGCACGAAAACATTCTAACCGCGAGCCTGCTCGTGTTTGGAGCATTGCTGTTCCGTGCTGCCCTGGGGCGCAGCGATCAGTATCACGTGTATTATGTGTCACAGCCTGCTTTTCTTCTGATGTTTCTGGCATTTGACCGGGCTGTTGCCGGAGTGCGGGGGCGGCTCCCTGTGTCCGCCAGGGCCGGCAATGCTCTGGTTTCAGTGGGGCTGCTGATGCTTATCGTCCTTTTGTTTAATTATTCACATAATTTGAGAAGCAGTTTCCAGTCGATGGGACGAGATATCAAACACTTTTCCAACAAATGGACGCGGGATATGAATGGCGTCGAAGTTCGCGGCCTGACCAGAGGCCCTGTGCTTTTTGAGCCGGTTATGGCCGATACGTTTGAAAAAATCCAAACCTTCCTTGATGCCCATACAGCTTCCGGCGATTATGTGTATTTTTTTCCCAATGAAGCTGCATATTATTTCTTATTCAACAGGACTAATCCCACCCGTTATGCGTATGCCTGGTGGGCGATAACGACCGAATATCGGCGGGAGCTGGCAGCCGATCTGGAGAAAAACAAGCCCCGCTTCATCATTTATTCCCTGAACACATGGCGGTATGACGGTCTTGCCGAAGAACAAATGGTGCCCGAAGTTGTCAGCTATATACGGCAAAGCTATCGGCAAGCCCGGGATATGGGCTCGTTTCTGATACTTCAGAGAAATGAGGGGGACTAAGCGTTTGGGGCCGGACCAGGCCAGCATCTCGAATTCAGGCAGTGCCGGAGGCCCCTTGTATTGCAGATTTCGAAATGCTAATTTTTTAAATACGCTTATGCTTAAGGAATCCCAAATCTAAAATCAATTGAGGCCTGCCGTACTGGCCAAGCTTCATTTATAAAAGTTCCACATCAAACGGATTTTTAATTAATTTAATTCTATAAACAGCTCAAAAGACGAGTTGCCAAAGCACCCGTTTTATTGAATGGGTGCTTTGGCCTTTGTACGAGATTATTCTTGTTTTGATAATAGCAAGTTTTTGGCGATTGTATATGCGACCACTATTTAAAATAATTTACAAACACAAGGAATGGCTCTTGCTCTGTCTTGTGCTGTGATTAGCGTATTACCTCAGAATTTTGCTGGTAAAAACAGGGTTGCCCTATCCCTGGCACTTTGACGAACCCCAAGTGATACATACTGCCTTAAGGATCTTAAAAACAGGAGATTACAATCCCCATTTTTTTAATTACCCAAGTTTAATTATATATTTACAAGCCTTAAATGCTATGCTTTCTTGTTTTTATGCCATGGGGCATAATTTATTGTCAGAACTAAATGAAATATTAACACATGCAGACACAGGATGGCAGTGGACGATCAGTCATCCTGTTTTCTATGAGTGGGGCAGGCGCTTAACAGTCATTTTCGGAACTTTGTCTCCGCGATAAAAAACTTTTTGCATAGCGGCATCAACTGTCTACTCACCACTGCCCGTCGCGACGATGAAGTGCATGCAGCTATTCCGGCGGACAGACCCTGTCTCTATCGCCGGAGCATAGCGACTTACATGGTCGCCACGGGAACGGAAGCAACGCAGTGGTGGCGGAGCGGGGGCTGTAGAGTCGTCTGACGCGACACAACTGCTTGTCCGCATGCAGGCAGAAGCATTTGCCTTGACTCACAATCACCTTCGTTTTATAGTCACCCCATTCAAAAAAAAGTTATTATTAATGCCGTGCCCGGTTCAGGGGGTAGCAGCGTCTCATGAATATCTTTTTTATCTATCCGTCAGTCAACCTTGAACGGGTGGTCAATTATGGTCTTGCGTGCCTGTTCGGGGTGATTGCCGAGCGGGAACATACCTGCCTTGGTCATGCCGCGACCTGTGACGTCAGCCGCTATGCTAGAGCGGACAACTCAGAATGCTGCGCAGGATTGCGCTATGCCGGATCAGGCACAAGCTTAAAAACAGAATTTTTTTAACTGATGTATCTCTTTTCGGAAACGATCAGGTGTGGAAAATTTTCAGCCGTCCTTTTAATATCCCGCTACAAAGCGTTTTAGCAGTGATGGGAGCAGTGCTTCTCGCAGTGATGTTCCATCATAGCGATCCATGGCACATGAGCCATATCCCCCTGCAGAGCGGCTCTGAAAATTTCGTTGCATTACGGCCTGTTCCCGTCATCGGCAGCCTGCTCATACCCTACAACCTCTTTGTCATGCTCTGCCTGGTGCTTCTCCCCGCTACGCTCTGCATGTTTCGCAGCGCAAGAGAAGCGGCCGCTCATCTTGTCAGGAGCAAACCCGCGCTTTGGGGCCTGTCGATCTCATTATTTTGCTTTCTCATTACATTTTTCTCCGGATTTTTTCTCCAGGAAACCAGGTACCCGCAGCCGATGTACGTTCGCTCCGCGGCGCTGTATCTGACCCTTGGCATATACGGGGTTGTCTTTTTCTTCGCCGGTGTCTCTGCGTATATCGTTGATTTTAATATCTGGAATCGCCTGCGGATTTTTATTCTCACCGCACGGCTGCCCTGGTTTCTGGCAGCCATCTTCGCAGCGGAATTCCTTTTTGCAAATTTGATTTCTTATTTTGCCTTTGATCACCTGCCGCACGTTCAGGATAGTGTCGCCCAGGTTTTTCACGGCAAAATTTTCGCCGCCGGACGGCTGACAGCACCGTCTCCGCTTCTCAGGGATTTTTTCTACTACGATCACATAATCAACAATGGCCGCTGGTATTCCCAGTATCTTCCCGGGCACTCGCTCCTGATGATGATCGGTGTCCTTGTGGGTGCCCCGTGGATCATCAATCCGCTGCTGGGGTCTGCGACGATCGTTCTGCTGTACTTTCTTGGCAGAGAGCTCTACAGCGACGCCATCGGGAGGCTTGCTGCGGTACTCGGACTTTTCTCTCCCTTTATTCTTTTCATGTCCTCGGAATTCATGAACCATGTCACGGCCCTGTTTCTGTTCACGCTGTTTGTACTTTTCTATGCCCGGACAATACGCCTGAAAAGCGCATTTTCTGCAATCATTGCAGGAGCATCTCTCGGATGGATATTGAACATACGGCCATTGACGGCGGTGTCGCTTGCTCTGCCGTTTACCGTGTATGCCTGCTATCTCTTATGGAAACAAGTCAGGCGCTACAGAAAGCCTTTTCTTGCAATGGCGCTTACGGCATCGGTGTTCGTGACGATACTGCTGGCTTTTAACTATCTCACGAACGGCGACCCCTTGCTGTTCGGATATCAGGTGCTCCACGGGGATGAGCACCTGCCGGGGTTCGGTCACGCAGCCTGGGGGGAGGCGCATACGCCGGCGCTTGGAATCCGGCACACCCTGAACAATTTTGTCGGGCTGAACAAATATCTTTTCGAGTGGCCCATACCCTCGCTCACCTTCATTGTAGTTCTGTTTGCATCCAGAAAAACAAACCGCTGGGATAGGATACTGATTTTTTCATTCTGCGGTCTTGCCGCAGGCTATCTGTTTTACTGGTATCAGGACTGGTGCTTTGGCCCTCGATTTTTGTATGAAGCCGCGGGGGTCATGATCCTGCTCACGGCACGCGGCATTCATTGCGTGCCGCACTTTATCAGAGAGGTCCTTGATCTGCGCGTAGCTGTCAGGCGCATATATGGTTTCGCGACGGCTGTGCTTGTTTTCTGCATACTGTACGGCCTGGCGGCAAACGTACCCGCCCTCTACAAAACATACAGCAGCAACTACTGGGAGGTGAACACAAAGCTGTTCAGCGTGATAAGGGACCGGGGAATTGGAAAAGCCATCATTTTTACGAATCCTGATTTTGGGTGTCTCTTGATGGCCGATTCTCCTTTTCTTGTCAATGATGTCATCTGCGTGATTGATCGCGGAGACCTCAACAAGAAAATGATGGCGCTCTATCCGGGGTACCGGTATTTTATCGCCCGGGAAGATCGCATCGATGAAATTTTTCCTGCTAGATAGAACAAAAGGTGGCCTTTCCAATGCACAAAAAAATCAGCCCCATTATGCTTTTATACGTACCGCAACATTGAGCGCTATTGTGCGTCAATATTAAATCTGCAGCAGGATGCTAGAGCATTTTTCAAAATACTGTCGCCATACAGGCACAGGTGAGCTTGTGGTGAAAGCAGCCCGTGCGGTTCGAGCCATTGGCACTCCACCATCGCCGGCTTCTTTTGCGAGAATCATAGCACGGGCTAACGAAGCAAAAGCTTGCCTGTGCAAACGGCTACGAAAAAAAGAAAATGCTCTGGATGGGCCTTTGGTTTGCGGCCTCCGATGCCGGTCATCAGAGCCCTACGGCACCGGCGCCGCATCCCGCATTTTGTCGCCGGTTTTCCATTGACATACAAAACCGTTTGTCTTATGTTCCGACTGTCTAAAAACAATACGTTATCACAATAATATCGATTGCGCGGTTAATGTTGTGGGCAGATATCCCATAGTACAGGAAGGTGGTTGCATACGTGAGTGACAGTGTATTGAGTTCAGCGGGAACCAGACCGTACCAGGCCGATGTTGTTATTCCCGTCCGCAACGAAGAACAGAATATTCTCCGCTTCTATAACCGCATCCGGACCGTTCCCGCAAAGCTCAACCTGATTTTTGTAGATAATGCTTCCACGGAAACTACCGTGCCTATCCTCAAGACCTTGCCCGATGTGACCATCATCCAGCATGCCACGGATGAAGGATATGGCGGTTCAATAGTTGACGGTATCCGCCACTCCCATTCGAGGATGGTAATCATTATTGATGCCGATTGCGAATACCCCCCGGAAGCGATCGCGGCACTGCTGAACATGCTCGAAACGGCTGAGGTGGTGTACGGGAGCCGTTTTCTAGACAAGCAGGTCGGCCAGATGCCGCTTATGAAGAAAGTCGGCAACCAGATCATCTCCGGCATTTTCAACCTGTTATTCCACCAGCAGGTCACCGATTTATACACGGGCTTCAAAGGCCTGCGGCGTTCTGCGCTCGACGGGGTGGAGTTAACGCAGAAGGGCTTTGAACATGTTCTGGAGATGGCCGTGAAGATGTCCCGCAAAGGGTTTGTGATCCGGGAATATCCGGTCGAGTTCAGCCCGCGACAGGCCGGGGCATCGAAGATGCGGCACCTTACAGAAACGCTGAAGTATCTCGGGCTGGTTCTCTACTACCGGTTTTTCGATTGATCCGGCTGAGGGACAGCGCAAATCCGATTTGATAGTATAAAAGACGCGTCACACTGCCCGCCATGGCCTCGGCGAGAGCGAAGCGAGGGCTCGCTAACGCCATCTAAAGCCTTTGGACGCCTCATTTTATATACGAATGGAGTGACCGTCCTTTTTTGTTGGCCCCCTTTTATTCAGGGACAGCGTCCTGACCGCATACGTCGAGGATTTCTTTATGACTGAACGACTCTATGGTTTGATACCTGCCGCAGGAAAGGGCATACGGGCCTATCCCTACACGAAGATGACGCCCAAATGCATGATCGACATCAACGGCCAGCCAAATCTCCTGCGGACCATCGGCATCATGCGTGACCAACTTGGCATCCATGATATTTTCATCGTCATAGGCCACTATGGCGAAGTAATTCGCCGCTATTTCAAGGACGGAAAAGATTTCGGCGTCAACCTGACCTACATTGAGAATACCGAGCTCGACCGGGGATTGGCATACTCTGTTCTGCTCGGCCAGCAGTATATCAACGACTACTTTTGCATCTTGCTCTCAGATGAGTTCTATCTTAATTCAAATCATGCTGAACTCGCTGCGTTTCCCTATCGCGATGCACTGGCCACCTGCGGGATCATGCCTATTGAAGATCGGAATCTGATCAAACGTAACTATTCGGTGGAGGTGGAGGGCGAAAGGATTACCCGCCTGATCGAGAAACCCGAGGTGGTGAGCAGCAACCTCCTGGGCTGTGGCACATTTGTGTTCAGCCCGCGTATCTTTCCCCTGCTCGAGCAGGCGTTTGTTCGCGCCGGCATGAAATACGTGGACTTAGTCAGTTTTATTGGCGCACTCTGCGCGTCGGGAGAAAAGATCCGCTATTTCCTTTTAAAAAGCACCTATGTCAATATCAATGACCGCGATTCCTTGAATCTGGTCAAGTATAATGAGCGCAGTGCCATTTTTGACCAGATCGCCATCACCCTGCTGGTCTATTCCGAAGGCGACGAGGAGGATATCGGCTTTACGCTCAGTCAGTACCGGCGCCTTGAGTGCCTCAAGCATATCTTCGTGGTTCTGCCCGAAGGCAGTCAGCTTGAAGGCATTGTGCGGAAAAACGGAGCGGTACCCCTTGTATGCCCAGCGCCGTTACGGCAGTATGGCGAGAAATTGAAATATGCCATGGAGCAGGTCCCGGGAGATATTTTCATCCTGACCGAGGCCAATTATTCGTTCCCCAGCAGGGACATTGCGAAACTTCTGGCCTACCTCCGGGAAGCGGACATGGTCATCGGCACCCGTACGACCCGCCAACTCATTGAGCAGGGCTCCACGATGCGCGGGATCGTGCGTTTCGCCAACGTTTGGCTTGCCAAGTTAGTGGAGCTTTTATGGTGGCAGTTTGAGGGCCGCTTCACCGATGTGGGCTGTACGTTCCGGGCAATCTGGCGCACCAGCTTTGATGACATCCGCGATCAACTGGTTGCACGTGGTCCCGAATTTTCGGTCGAAATGATGATCGAGGTGCTGCGCGCTCGTGATCGGATCATCGAAGTGCCGGTGAACTATTTTACCCGCAGTCAATCTCTCTATCGCCGGTATCAAAATGTGGGCACCTTTTTCCGCCTGCTGTGGTGCATCTGCAAGAAGAACGTGCTGTATGCCGTGCGCGATAGTCTGACAGGCGCCTCCCGCTCTTTGCATTGAAAAACTTTTGCCCGTAACAATTACCGGGTTTTTCGGGAGGTACTTAACATACAAAATTTTTGTAAGATGGATCCATCATATTCAGCTGAAGATGAAAAATTACGGGTATGAATATGAGGACAAACCCGTACTCAAACTGAGTCCTTCGGGGCGGGGTAGTTCGACTTGCCAATTTCAATGCATAATTGATTTTTAGCTTCCGTGTCTTACCCGAATTAGTACCAAATGGTGGTTTGAAGGAAATGAAAAATTCGCACAGTACCATACTCGCGTTCATGCTCAGCATAATAGGCGTTCTTGCAGTTTTCCCATCTCTCTATAAACTGATATTCATTATTTTGATATATCTCTGTTTTCTCTACGGGGTCTGCCGCCTATTCAAAAAAGCTTTCCCCCTACGCCGCAGTTTTACGGTTTGCATAGCAGTATCCATCATTATATTCTATTTTTTTACTGCAGTCACTAGTATTGGTAACAAGCCGTTATTATACGAAAATTGCGCACCAAAAGATTATTACTGCAATCTCGCTGTAAGTCTTATGAACGGCAAGATGGGCGAAATAGAGATCCCTAAAGACACGACAACTGATCCCTCATGGTGGTGGGACTTGATCGCTTATGGCAATAAGCTCTATATGTATTGGGGTATAACACCAGCCCTTACCTTTTTCATACCGGTTAAGATGCTCACGGGTTATAACCTCCATCAATCCCTCTGCATCGCGTTATTCATTTCTATCGGATATATTTTTTCTCTTTTGGTTTTAGCTTTATTAATCGAGAAGAGCCTTCTCAAATCAATTCCAGACTTGTATTGGTATCTCTCGGTAGTGTGTTTGGGGTTCTGCACCTTCTTTCCATATATATTAAGAACACCTCAAGTCTACGCAATTCCTATAGCTTCCGGGTTTTGTTTTTCCATGGGAAGTATATGGTTGCTGTTAAAGGCACAATATTCCAGCGACAAAAAATATCAAAAAACCATTTTTCTTTTTTTAAGCGGCCTGTTTTGCGCCTTAGCAGTCGGCTGCCGTCCCCATCTGATAATAATCACGCTATTCGCGTTATTATATTTTGTTTGCCAGCTGAGAATGTCCAACTGCAATTCCCGAAGCATTATCTCCGGCGCCACTGCTTATGGCATCCCCTATGTTTCTTATGGCGCGTTTCTAGGAATTTATAATTATATTCGATTCAATTCATTCTTTGAGTTCGGACTGCACTACCAGCAAAACGATCTTAAAATGCAGGAATTGGGTTTTAAATTTTCAGATATATTAGCCGGGGTATCATCATATTTTTTTACTCCTCTTGCTCACACATCAACCTTTCCATATTTTTTCGTGACCAGTAAAAATATCTTTAATTTAGTTCATTCGTACATTAACGAATGTGTTGCAGGTATTTTTTGGGGAATTCCCGTAATTCTTATACTGGTAATGCTGCCTTTATTTTTGCGAAATCAGGCCAACTGTCTTTTTATTCGACTGTCGGTGCTACTTATGACGATTACCGCTATTTTGATTCTTTTAATCGTATCCATAATAGGGCCAACGGTTCGCTATGAGTGTGATTTCGCCGTCTTTTTACTTATCCCTGCGCTATTGATTTTTTTTGATTTGCGAAATCGATTCGATGGAATAAAGCAGCACATTTTTTCAATTATCGTATGCGCACTGATCATCTACAGCATCACATTAAACTTCTGCATATCATTTATGGGACACCATAACTTATTGCAAAAGTCACGCCCCCAACTTTACAACTTTTTCCAATGGCTCTTCTGATATTTTTTCCCGGCTACTCATTTCCATCCGCCGATATATAATCTCACATAATGCCCTTTCCAAGCCTTATCAGACCTCATGAAATACATTTTTCGATATCAGCAATAGCTTTCTATTGCCTTGTTTATAGCTTGATTTTGGTTTTTAAAGTTGAAAGGACTGTTGTAACTGCAAAAAAATGGACACTTTCGCCCCTGTAACAGGTCGTTGCCATGCCCCCTCGATATGTATGATCACGTTCGGAAATTGAATTATTTCATCTCGATCTCAATTAAAATTCGCCAAGAAAAAAATCTGCATATTACTTTGAAAAAAAACATCTTCTGCAATGTTTTTTCAATTTTTAAAATTCTCAATAACAGGCCCGGCCTTTTGGAGAAATATGAATTCGCATAACATCCCGTTAGAGGATACGCCAGGAAATCATGCCAGCTTTCTTCAAAGGTATATCCCGCGTCGGTTATTGTTTTCCTTAACAATTGCGGACGGAAACTGTCCTTGCAAAACTCATCAACCGGCGACTCGTACTTTACCTTTTTAAATACCAAAGGATCCAGAAGATGATGGACTGTCCGGGAAAACAAAGTGCTTGCAGGCTCTTGTAGCAGGATTTGTCCGTTTTTCCGGATTACCCTGAAGGCTTCAGTGAAAGCTCGTGTAAAATCCGGCATATGATGCAGGGAGCCATTGAATATGATAATATCAAAAGTATCATCACCGAAAGGCAGTATCTCGCCGTCGGCGACAACCCAGAAAAGCCTTTTATTATTGTTTCTTTCAACCCTGGTCAAATTAACTGAAATATCCAATCCGACACACAAGGCATTTTTTGATTTAAATTTATCATATGCCAGCTTGATAAAATGGCCGCCCCCGCACCCGACTTCGAGTATCCGGGCTCCATCCGCTGCTTTCATTTTTTCAATAAGCCTGTAAAATTGACTGTAATAGATCAGTCGAGACCCTTTGTTGTTATATGATTGTTCAATCAATTCATAGCCGGTCTCATCCTGCCATTGTTTTTCAAGAGTTTTAAGTTCCCTAAACCTTTCAACGCTCCGACGTGCATCAATATTTTCGTTTTTATTTTTATCCGCGCGTGTCATTATGCTTTAATCAATGCCTTCCGTTTATCTTCTAATATGCACGCCGCGATTTTTAAATAATGCCGCCAAAACCGATTTTAAAACACTACAAGCCGCCATCGGTTAATTGTGGTTGTGACCGCCAGTAATCTGTGCGATTTTTGCGTGCGGAGGCCAACTGCTTTTTTCTTTGCTGTAAAATCACGTCTGCCTGTCCGGCATGTTGCTGTTCCGGCGTCACATAGCGATACCTGAATGATAATGATCTTTGTTGTACCAGTCAAAATATTTCACAAAATATCCCTGAACCACGGTTCCGTCATCAGCGGGGAACCACCCCGGATATGCTGGACTTCTCTTTGTCGTGCTGAATAACGCCTCGATATGCGTGTTGTCATCCGGCGTGCTGGGCCGTGCAAATCTCTACTGTATCCCCAAATATGATAGGAACTTGCTTTGAAATTTTGTAAATATAGAGCGATGGCGATTGTGTGTCAATGTAAATATGGGCGCAAGATGTGGGATGGGCTTTTGAGTGCGAACTGCGATGCGGCTATAAAATATCTTGCGGCCTGGCGCGTGGTCTGATATGTCGTGTTATGTCAACCGGCAAGCCTGTTTTTGTGCGCACCCCGCACGTTCTTGCCTTGGTTGTGTGAATTACATATAGGCTTCAAAGAGATAATCGGGATCAACGTTGTCATATGTGGAAATTTGCTCATCGGAATAATAATCCGATGGCGGCGATTTGATCTTTGGTGGTGGCCATTTTTGCATCTCCCGCAGCCCCAGGTGTTGCAATAAGTGTTTTACCCCTTCTGGCTGGTCTATGACGCTGATGACCTTCATTGCTCCCTTGCACTGCGGGCAGGTGACACTGCATATAATTCCATTCTTAAGGAAAGCATGTGATTTTTTAAGCTGGCGCATGTTAATGGTGGTTCAACGAAATGAAAGCAACTGAAACAATAAAAATTGATCCCCTGAGTTTAAAAGGCTTTAAAATGCTTTTTATTCTCCCTCCTTTTGAAAAAGAGCATAAAGTCACCCCGCCTAATGGCATCGGTTATCTGGCTGGAATGCTCGAAGCCAATGGCGCTCAGTGTTTCTATATTGACGCCATCAAAGACTGCCTGACAGTTGCTGAAATCACCCAAAAGGCCAAATTTATTCAGCCACAGCTTATCGGCATCTCGCTTTTAACCCCGATGTATAAAAACAGCAAAACACTGATCCAAGCGCTTAAGCAGAATGGTTTTTACGTGGTTGTCGGCGGGCCCCACGCCTCGGCGCTTCCCAGGGAAACCCTGCTGGACACTTGCGCTGATTATCTGATTTTCGGCGAAGGCGAAATCACTTTACAGCAATTGTGTCAATCCTTGCACCGCTCAGTGGTAATGCCTTTAGCAGAGATCGATGGGCTGGCCTTTAAACAGGATGACCTTATTATTGTCAATCAGCAGCGGCCATTGATCCAGGATATCGATTCCCTTCCCTTTCCTGCGTGGCATCTCTTTCCCCCGGACCAATATCCGTTTGCGCCCCAGGGGACAATGGCCAAGCGGTATCCGGTGGCTGCCATCACCACGTCGCGCGGCTGCCCCTTTAATTGCGCTTTTTGTTCGACCAATGTCATTTGGCGCCGAAAATTCAGAGCACGTTCCGCCAAAAACGTAGTGGATGAAATCGAACTGCTGGTGCGCCAATTTCGCGTTCGCGAAATTCATTTTATCGACGACAATTTAACCACCCAAAGCGAAAGGGTTTATCAAATTTGTGATGAACTTGATAAACGAGGGCTTAAAATCGTGTGGTCCTGTCCCAACGGTGTCCGTATCGATTCGCTGGACATAAACCTGGTGCGGCGCATGAAAAAGAGCGGCTGTTATTCCCTGACCTTTGGCATTGAGGCCGGTAATCAGGAAATTTTAAATCGCATCCGGAAAAAAATAACCCTCCAACAAGTTGAGGAAGTGGTCACCATGGTCAAAAATGAAGGTATCGAAACCCGTGGTTTTTTTATTGTCGGGCTGCCTTCGGAAACCCGCACCACGATTCGCCAGACCATCGATTTTGCAAAAAAACTTCCCTTAAGCTTTGCCGGGTTTTCCATCTTTGTACTTATGCCGGGTTTGGAACTGTTTAAAGAATGGGTGCAGCAGAATCATGTGGATGTGACGCAGATCAACTGGGACCGCTTTGATTCCTATCACTCGCAGATGAGCTTCTGCGCTGTCAGCCAGGATGAATTGATCCGCCTGTGCCGGCGTGCCAACCTGGAATTTTATTTGAGGCCCCATATTCTGTTCGGCTTTTTGAAGTATGTACGCCAGACCCGCTGGATGGTCAAACGGTTGTTACATTATTATTGAGATAAATTCACTTTGGATACTGGTTTTATTAATCGCGGTTTAAAAGTCTAAAATGCACGGAAATAGCTTTGTATCACGTACTTGGCAATTTGCCAGAGCCTGAACTACCCCATAGATTTTATTAACGAAGCATTTTTTTTACTTCTTAACAGCTTTTAACCGGCCATTGTATTGCGTCAAAGATTGATCAGCATGGAGATTAACATTCCAAAACCACTGCGTATCTTTTGAGTGAATGTCGGCCATACCCCCCGTTTTGTTCCCCAGACTTCCCCGCCGCTGGGTATTCTTTACTTGGCCGCGTATCTGCGCCGCCAGTTTAAAAGCGAGATCGCGGCTGCTCAACCAACGGCTGCACAATGTTGATGACGCTGAAGTTGCCAGACAAATTGCGGCATTTGAACCAGATATCGTGGGATTGAGCTCCCTGACGCCATCGGCGCATCATCTTCCCTGGCTGACCCAAACCCTGGCCTGGCAACTACCCAATGCCCTGATTGTTTTGGGCGGGCCCCATGTCAGCACGTTCGGGGCGGAAACCCTGAAAATGACTGCCGCCCATGTGGCAGTTCCCGGCGAGGGCGAACTCGCTCTCTGCGCCATCATTGAAGCCTTTTGTAATGGCGAAAATTTCAGCACCATCCCGGGAATTTTCTGGAAGGACAAAAACAATGAGGTGATCGAGAACCCCGGTTTCATGCCTTTGATCAGCGATCTGGATTCCTTGCCAATGCCGGCCTATGATCTGATCGACATCCGCCAGTACTGGAAACGCCAGTCTTTCGCCGAAGTGCCCAGGCGCCGCTATATTTCCCTTTTCAGCAGCCGCGGCTGTCCCTATGGCTGCATCTACTGCCATCGGATATTCGGCCGTAGCTATCGTCCCCATTCTGCCGAGCGGATTGTGGATGAAATCAAATTTTTTCAAAAACAGTATGGGATAGCAGACTTTGAATTTCTGGATGATATTTTTAATCTGGATAGGAAGCGGATATTCGCCTTCAGCGAATTGATCGCCAAAGAAAATATCAAAATCAAAATCATGTTCCCCAACGGTGTGCGCACAGATATCCTGGAACCAGATGAAATCAACGCCCTGGTGCAATCCGGTCTTTGTTTAAGCGCATTTGCCCTGGAATCAGGTTCTCCGCGTATTCAAAAATACATCGGCAAGAACCTGAACATCGAGCGTTTTCTACGCAATGTGGAACTGGCGACCCGGCGCGGGGTCTTTGGGCATGGCTTTGCCATGGTCGGCTTCCCCACAGAAACCGAGAAAGAGATGCAGGAAACCATTGCTGTGGCATGTCAGTCCAGATTACATACCCTCTCCTGTTTTATCGTCACCCCTTTTCCCAACACCGACCTGTTTCACATCGCTCAAAAGACCCATGCCGAACAATTGAAACAGATCAACTACTCTGATATGGGTTCCGGGCAATCTGGCGCACCAGTTTTGATGATATCCGCGATCAACTTGTTGCGCATGGTCCCGAATTTTCGGTCGAAATGATGATCGAGGTTCTGCGCGCTCGTGACCGGGTCATCGAGGTTCCGGTTAACTATTTTACCCGCAGTCAATCTCTCTATCGCCGGTATCAAAATGTGGGCACCTTTTTCCGCCTGCTGTGGTGCATCTGCAAGAAGAACGTGCTGTATGCCGTGCGCGATAGCCGGGCCGGCGCCTCCCGCTCTTTGCATTGAAAAACTTTTGCCCGTACCAATTACCAGGTTTTGCGGGAGTTACTTAACTTACATTATTGGAAAAATTTAAACTTTGTGCAAGGGACCCCTCTACTTGAAAACGATATTCGGACCCGGACAAAAGAATTTATCCCTTTACATTGTAAATTTGTGGTAAAAAGCAGGGCTGAGTTTGATTTCAGATGGGGTAGACGATGCCGATGAAAATATTAATGACGGGCGCTACGGGGTTTTTAGGAAGCAATCTTTTAAAAAGGTTGGTGCTCAACGAAGCTCGCGATGTGATTGTATGTAAACGTAAGCACTCGGATCTGGCCCGCATTCAGGAGGTGTGTGAAAAGGTTACATTTTTCAATATCGAGGAGACCGCCCCCGAAACCATTTTTACGGCCAACAAAATTGACACCATCATCCACTGCGCCACTCACTATGGCAGGAAAGAAACCAAACCATTTGATATCATAGAAGCCAATTGCATGCTGCCTTTGAAACTTCTGCATCTGGGGAAAGAGCATGGGCTTCGTTGCTTTATTAACACGGACACCATATTAGATAAACGGGTCAATTATTATTCCCTCTCAAAAAATCAATTTAAACAATGGCTGGAAATGTATTCGCCCGAACTTGTTTCCGTTAACATGGAATTAGAGCATTTTTATGGCCCGCAAGATGATATTTCAAAATTCGCACCATTTATCATTGAAAAGCTGCTGAACAATGCTCCGCAGATTGATTTAACAGCCGGGGAACAGCGACGGTTTTTTATTTATATCGAAGATGTCGTCGAGGCATTTGTGAGGGTTATTAAAGCGAGCGCGAATTTTTCCAAAGGACTTTATAATTTCCAAGTCGCAACGAAGGAGCCCGTAACAATCAAACAGTTTGTAGAAACGATCAAGGCTCTGACCGGGAACAGTACAACGGTCTTGAATTTCGGCGCCATCCCGTACCGTAAAAATGAAATCATGGATCCCGCCATCGACATCTCAGCGCTGGAAGCCCTGCAGTGGCGCCCTGCGGTTTCTCTGGAACAGGGATTGCAGAAAACCATTCAATGTATGCGAAAGGAGTTAAACGCATGAGCTATTTAATCACGGGAGGGTGCGGTTTTTTAGGGTCCAACATTGCCGCTCGGTTGATGACTCAAAACGAGAAAGTTGTTGTTTTTGACAATCTTTACCGGTTTGGTGCGGAAAAAAATCTGGAATGGCTGAGACAGCAGGGCCAGTTTACCTTTGTCCACGGAGACGTGCGGAACCGCAACGATGTTGAGCGCCTTATTCGCGAAGAAAAACCAGCGGTTATTTATCATTTGGCCGGGCAGGTAGCCATGACGACTTCCATCGCCAACCCCCAGATGGATTTTGAAATCAACGCGCTTGGTTCGTTTCATGTGTTGGATTCTGTCCGGAAGTATTCTCCCGAGAGCATTGTTGTATATTCTTCCACCAACAAAGTATACGGAGACCTGGAGTGGGCAAAGTATGAAGAAAACGCGACACGCTACTTTGCAACGGATTTTCCCAATGGATTCCCGGAAACGGTCACCCTCGAGTTTCATTCGCCCTATGGAGCGTCCAAGGGATCGGCCGACCAGTATATGCTCGATTTCCATAGAATTTACGGCATTAAAACCGTCGTGTTTCGGCACTCCTCCATGTATGGGGGGCGTCAGTTTGTCACCTACGATCAGGGATGGGTCGGCTGGTTCTGTGAACAGGCCATACTCCGGAAAAAGGGTTTATTGAAGGAGCCGTTTACCATTTCAGGCAATGGCAAGCAGGTACGAGACTTGCTGTATGCCGACGATACGGTAGACCTCTACCTTTCCGTGGTTGAACATATTGATACAACCCGGGGGAATGCTTTCAATATCGGCGGTGGCATGGTGAACAGCTTATCGCTGCTCGAGCTGTTTGCGGTTTTGGAAAGCGAACTGCAATGCCGGCTGGCATTCCGGCAATTGCCGCCGCGCGAGAGTGACCAAAAAGTTTTCGTGGCGGACATTTCAAAAATCCAGTCGTTTATCCCCTGGGCACCAAAAATCGACAAAATTTCGGGCATTCGTAAAATGCTGGAATGGACCAGGACCCGTGTCTGAAATACTTCCTGTCCGGCAAAAAGAGAATTGCGTGCTCACCATTGCGATTCCTGCGTATTTGGAGGAGGAGAATCTGCGGATTTTGCTCCCCCGTTTGCACAAGACGCTTATGACGCTGCCGATTTCTTCCGAAGTAGTCGTCGTGGATACGCAAACCCCGATGGACAATACGCGCATGGTCTGCCAGGAAAATAATGCCGTCTACCTCAACCGTTTGTCGGGCAATTATTACGGGGACGCTGTGCGGACTGCTATTCAATACTGTACAAGCCAGTATCTGGTGTTCATGGACGGTGACGGTTCTCATGCGCCGGAATTTATTCCCAGCTTTCTGAGGGTTGCTGATACCTATGATGTGGTCATTGCGTCGCGGTACGTGAAGGGGGGCGCTTCCGATAACAAAAGATACCTCCTCTTTATGAGCAAGGTGGTCAATGTGCTTTATTCGGTTTTTTTGGGTTTGAACTGCAAGGATGTCTCAAACAGTTTTAAGTTGTATCGGACCGCGCTTTTAAAACCACTTACTTTGCATTCGAAAAATTTTGACATCATTGAAGAATTGTTGTTCAAAATGAAACGGAATTGTAAACAACTTAGAATTCTCGAACTCCCGTTTACCTTCAAGGAGCGGATGTTCGGGAACACTAAGAGAAACCTTTTCATATTTATGCTCACGTATTTATTCACTCTGCTGAAGCTCCGTTTTGGGAAATAATCCTTGAGGATTATGAGACGATGTCTGGACACGACGTTACTCCTGCCCTTTATTCGAAATATAAAAATCCGGCCCGTATAACCAAATCCTTTGATGTCACGCTCCTGCGTAACATCAAAGGATTTTTCTTTAACCCCGCCGCAATGGCCTGTGCTGTTGACGGAAGCTGTAACCACGCTATTGTCTCTGGACTTTTTTATTAAAGACAGCTATTTTTAACATAAATAACGGTATGAAAAATTGCTAGCCCGAATTATTCGCGAGTGATAAAAATCCAGCCGGGACGGGCATGACCGGAAGCAGAACTCAAGTTGCCTTCTGCCTCCACGACCGTTGGCTGTGGTTTCAGGCAGACAATCAAATTAATTCATAATCAGCAGGAGTTCTGAAATGAAAGTCGTGATACTTGCAGGCGGGTTGGGTACGCGCTTGAGCGAAGAGACGGGGTTGAAGCCCAAACCCATGGTCGAGGTCGGGGGGAAACCGATATTGTGGCATATAATGAAAACATATTCTCATTTCGGTTTTAATGACTTTATCGTTTGCTGCGGTTATAAAGGTTTTCTCATTAAGGAGTACTTTTACCATTACTATTTGCATGTCTCAAATATTACGTTTGATATGGAAAAAAACACTATTGAATATCTTTCCACGCAAGCTGAACCGTGGAAAGTTACCCTTGTCGATACAGGGCTAAACACCTTGACCGGCGGGAGAATTGCTCGCATTAGGGACTATATCGGAAACCATACTTTTATGCTGACCTATGGCGACGGATTGAGCGATGTTGATGTGAACAAGCTGATAGAATTTCACAGCCGGTCGAAAAAGCTTGCGACCATGACTGCGGTGCAGGTTGCTGGGAGATTCGGCGCGCTCAAGATTGATGATCAATCCGCAATCCAGTCGTTCGAGGAAAAGCCCCGTGGCGACGGAGCCTGGATTAATGGCGGGTTTTTCATCCTTGAACCGGGCATTTTCGATTATATCAAAGAGGGGGATGCTACGATGTGGGAGCGGGCCCCGCTTGAAGCTATCGCTCGTGACGGACAGCTCAATGCCTTTAAGCATTATGGATTCTGGAAGCCTATGGATACCCTGCGTGACAAGATTGAGCTGGAATGCCTATGGGATGCCGGCCAGGCACCCTGGAAAATATGGGACTAATACATGAGTGACCTTTACGGCCTGAAAGCATTCTATGCGGGCAAGAAAGTCTTTGTAACCGGCCATACGGGGTTCAAGGGCTCATGGCTGTCACTGTGGCTGTCGTCTATGGGCGCTGACGTGACTGGCTTTTCACTGCCGCCGCCAACAACCCCGAGCCTTTTTGAGCTTTGCAGCGTTGGTGCCGGCATTAAAACAGTAATCGAAGATATAAGGAATTTCCAAGCTGTAAATAAAGCACTCATGGAAGCGTCCCCGGATATTGTCATCCATATGGCGGCGCAACCGCTCGTGCGCGATTCCTACAAAATGCCCGTAGAAACCTATGCCACCAATGTGATGGGAACGGTCCATCTGCTTGAATCTGTTAAAGCTTGCCCGAGCGTTCGCTCCGTGGTGATTGTCACCACCGACAAGTGCTATGATAACAAAGAATGGGTATGGGGCTACCGCGAAAATGACCGTCTCGGCGGCTACGACCCCTACAGCTCAAGCAAAGCCTG
>Ga0118677_10003272_pt1 | contig 30975 bp, 27 predicted proteins | sample AliMusrvi5mmetaG_FD_86154 | JGI IMG/M metagenome (GOLD analysis project Ga0118677, IMG submission 86154) | reverse complement strand
CCGGACAATATGAATTCTTACATGATGGATCAAAAGGTGAAGGATATTGACCGGGCCAAGTACTGGAAAGCAAAAGGTTATTCATTCGATCCGGACAATATGAATTCTTACATGATGGATCAAAAGGTGAAGGATATTGACCGGGCCAAGTACTGGAAAGCAAAAGGTTATTCATTCGATCCGGACAATATGAATTCTTACATGATGGATCTCGCAGTCGAACAGCAGGATAAAAAACCTACCAAAGAGAGTGCTATTGCCAAGATTGAAAGAAATGTTCCGGCATCTTCTGTGGCAAGTCAGTCTCTTCCACGGCAAATTACACCTTCAGTAAAACCACTTCAAAATAATGTGGCAAGAAAATCTTACGGGATTTCTAATTGCGAGTCCGGTCATTGGATTGAATCCGTTACAAGTGATGGTGAAATCATTAAACTTGAAGATGGATCTGTTTGGGAAGTTGATTCGTCAGATACAATAGACTCAGCTCTCTGGATGCCTATTAGTGATATTGTCGCTTGTGTTGATAAATTGATTAATACAGATGATGGTGAAAAAGTTAATGCTAGGAGGATTAAATAATTTAAAGTTAGGTTGCTTTGGTAATAAAATGTCTAACAAATCGAACATGGTAGGGCCTTATGAAAAGTGATTGTACATTATGATGAAGACTTATTTCTCCGTGTCTACAATTGCTCGGCTGGTCTCCGCCGCACTTTTAATCTGGGCGCTGGATCGTCACCCTTATGGGTACTATACGCTCCTTCGCTGGGTGGTTTGTGGCGCTGGTGCTTACACTGCGTTTGTCGCATTATCTTTAAATAAGATGGCATGGGTTTGGTGTATTGGTATCATTGCTTTGTTCTTCAATCCTTTGATACCGGTCCACATGGATAAAAGCACCTGGGCAATCATCGACGTCATAACCGCTGGTGTTTTGATAGTATCAATATTTTTTGTTCGAGAGGAATTGACGAACATCTCGTCCGGCAATTAGGCATGAAATGTAAATAATCTTTTATAAAAGCCCTCAGCCGGCCCCTGCTTGCCCTTCGGGCTGGCGACAGGGGCCGCATCTGGTTATTCGGTTTGCCACACGCGTTCGCCCGTTTTGCGCCTGCTACTCAGGGTACTGTCTTGTTCGTCGTCCCTCCTCACATCTATGGCCCTTCGGGCGACAGGCGAAATCATCGGGATTTGATTTAATGCATTGCTGCGCATCTCAACAGATCGCATACGCGAACTGATGAAGGGCGCAGGATTAAAAGCATTTGATGCAATACATATTCTTTCTTCACCCTTCCGCAGATCGCTGCCGCGAACTGCTGCAGGGCTCAGTATTTATGGCATTTGATGCAGTTCTCTGTCTTGCTGTCTGTGTGCTCGGGCTGCGGCCACCGCAAAAGGCCGCGGTGTCCTTCGCTTCCTGCGCTCCCAGCCAGAAATTAAAGGCTTTTGATTCCCCCGCCCGCCCAAGCTGATTGTTCATTGTAGTACTGGGCATGCACGCGAATATTGGAACGCGGCAAGAACAGCTGATAACGCTGCGTTATGTAATCAGGGTACAAAAGCTCATGCCAGCGATATAGCTGCTGTCATGCCTTTTGCGTTCTTTCATAATGGGTCGTTATCATCCGTGTTGCCGCTTGGATTTTTGCGCTTGCTGAATTACCCCTCTGTGTTTTGCTGCCCGTCCGCCCTCGGGGCTCCCCTGTATAATCACCAAGAAGGGTCTTCTAAGTCAGGAAAGAAGAAAAAACCAGTGACAATTTTTGTACCGGGCAGTAAATGGGCAGTAGCGGGGTTTTTCAGGTCAAAAAAGGCGTGTTTTCAAGCATAAAAAAAGCGTCTCAAGTTACTGAGACGCCATAGCTTTTTAAGTGGTGGGCGATACTGGATTTGAACCAGTGACTTCCACCGTGTGAAGGTGGCACTCTCCCGCTGAGTTAATCGCCCTAAATTTCAAAAAAAATATATCAATTACCCCTTTCAAACGCAAGGGGAAAGTGCTCAGACTGCTATTTTTGCCCTGTCATGGAACGGGCAAAAAATGCAGCATGTTATCGGACAGAGAGCCTGCTACCGCAGGCAGGCAGACAACACTCTGCACAAGGGCCTCGGCCTCGGCAAGGATGGATTTGTCGAGCAGCACCATCTGAGCACCCTGCTTTGCGGCATTGCCGACAAAGCAGACTCTTCCTTCAAGGACGCGCGGCAGCATGCCCAGCTCAAAAAGCGCCGACGGATCAGGAAAAGCTCCGAAGGCGCCGCTTATGATCACACGCTCAATCTCACGGCTTTCAATTCCCGCATGTGCAAGCAGCCGGTGAAGAAGATCAACCACTCGGGCTTTGGCAGACCGAAGCAGATATACGTCATCCTGGGTAACGAAAATATCCGTCTGAAAAATGCCGCTATCCGTATACAGACGAAATGCAGGTCGACCATCAGCGGCAATAAAACCGTACACAGGATGGTTCAGCACCTGGTCATTTTGAAAATCCCCGGTTTCATTTATGAGTCCGGCTTTTTTAAGCGCTGCGGCAAGTTCAAGTAAGCCGCTGCCACAAATTCCGCGCGGCAAGCTTTGACCAATAACGGACAGTCGAAAAGCGCTGCCGTCGTGCGCCACATGCTCAATCGCCCCTGTTTCAGGACGCATGCCGCAGGCGATATTGACACAGTCTAAGGCTCCGCAATCATCTACGCCTGCCGCCGAAACAACACCCTGGTGATACAGCACTGCGCGGGCCGATGTGCCAAGGTTAAGCAGCAGGGTTGTGGCCGTGCATTTATGCAGTTGCGTTGCAAGAATCGCCGCCGTCATATCTGCGCCGGCATACGCTGAAATAACCGGCAGGGCATAGACGCGCGCCCGGTGGGATGACTTGATATCGAACTGCTCGGCCCGGTAGCTGCCGTCTTTCGGGCCAAGACTCTGCTCAAGAGGGTTCCAGACGCCCTTGAGCATCAGATGCAGCATCCCGGTTTCACCAGACACGACAATCTCGCTCACCTGCTCGGGCTCTACAGCCGCAGCCCGGCACAGCTCCTCGATAAGAATATCGATACGCAGCAGCAGCTCTTCATTGAGCACTTCAAGATTTATCTCGCTCTCCGCTACCATGGCCACGCGATGTTCGAAATCAGCTCCCAGCTCAATTTGCGGATTCGTGTCGGTGACAACGGCAATTTTTCTGCCCCGTACGAGGTCGACCAGCGAAAGCATGAGCGTATTGACCCCAAGGTCAACGGCAACAGCATAGCCGTATTTGGGCTCGCCAGCTGCGGCGATGCCCGCAATCGGCTCATCCATAAGGCTGATGGTGAAGGGCATTTTGTAGAGAATTTCTACCGTGGTGTCCTGAATAACCCGGGCCTGGCAGGCAAGCCTGATACCTTTTGAAAACTCCTCGTCGGTTAGGCAGCCACGCTCAGTGGGCGTTACCGGCCCCATCTGCTGCAAGGCGCGCACCTTGCATTTGCGGCAAATCCCCTCAGCGCCGCAGGCAAAGTGCAGATCAATGCCATGAGGATTATACTCAAGGATGGTTTCAAATATGGATTTCCGGTCCTCGACTTCGATGACCTTATTTTCAGGCAAAAAGGTTACTTTATGCAGTTTGATGTTCTGGGCCATGCAAGTTTTTTCCAACTCGTACACATGAGGTTTACAACAATGAAATCAGAAGTCAGAAGCCAGTAGAAAAACAAACCACCACGCCGCAAACAGGGTTATTAATTCTGGTTCCAGAATTAAGGCTTCTGTTTCATTCTGGTTCCTGGATTCAGGTTTTTTTGTTTTAAATAAAAAAGGGAGCGCCTTTCGACACCCCCAAAAAACATACTAACCAAGCACTGCGTTACTGATACAGGCACTGAATTGATTTTTTCTTTGCATGCTCAAGCCGGTTCAGGGCATTGATATATGCAAGAGCGCTTGCGATGATAATATCCATGTGGGCGCCCTGCCCCACCACCACGGTGTCGTTCTCCTGAACGCGCACCGTCACTTCACCCTGGGCATCGGTGCCGCCGGTAATGGAGTTGACAGCATATTTCAGCAGTCTGCTTTTGGTTTTGGAGATTTTTGCTATTGTCTTGAAAGCAGCGTCGACCGGACCGTCGCCGAAGCCAGCGTCTTTCACCACCTTGCCCTCGATCTCCATCTCCACGGTAGCAGTCGGTATGGCAACCGTGCCGCTCACCACATTCATGTCGATGAGTTTATAGATATCCGGTGCGCGCATGACCTCCTGGGCGATGATGGCCTCGATGTCCTCGTCAAAAACCTCTTTCTTCTTGTCCGCAAGATCTTTAAACCGCTGGAAAGCTTTTTTCAGCTCATCATCTGAAAGCGTGAACCCCAGCTCTTCAACCCTTTTGCGGAAAGCATGGCTGCCCGAGTGCTTGCCCATCACCATGCTGCTGGTGCTGAGGCCGATGGACTGGGGCGTCATGATTTCATAGGTCGTTTTGTTTTTCAAGAGGCCGTCCTGATGAATGCCTGATTCATGGGCAAACGCATTGGCGCCGACGATGGCCTTGTTTGGCTGCACCATAACCCCGGTAATCGAGGTGATGAGCCTGCTTGAAGGATAAATCCTTTCGGTTGCGATGCGCGTATCAGCTCCGAAAAGATCGCGCCGCACGCGCAGTATCATGACGATTTCCTCAAGAGAAGCATTGCCCGCGCGCTCGCCGATGCCGTTTATGGTGCACTCGACCTGGCGCGCGCCATTGGCCACAGCCGCCACCGAGTTTGCCACCGCCAGACCCAGATCATTGTGGCAGTGCACGCTGATGACAGCCTCGGAAATATTGGGCACATTTTTTCGTATATAGGCGATAAGGCCGCCGAACTCTTCAGGAATGGCATAGCCGACCGTATCAGGCACATTGATGGTAACGGCGCCTGCTTCTATAACCTCGGCGTACATTTTGCACAGATAGTCGCGGTCGCTGCGCGTGGCGTCCATGGCGGAAAACTCGACATTTGGCGTGTGCTTCCTTGCGCGCTTCACAGCTTTCACCGCGATCTTGAGAACCTCGTCACGGGTCTTTCTGAGCTGGTGGGTAAGGTGAATGTCCGAGGTGGAAATGAAAGTATGGATGCGCGGCATGGCAGCGTCTTTTATGGCCTCCCATGCCCGGTCGATATCACCGTCATTGGCGCGCGCAAGGCCTGCAATCTGGCTCTTTTTGACGACCGAGGCAATCTTTTTCACTGCATCGAAATCACCCTGCGACGCAATCGGGAAACCAGCCTCGATAATATCGACACCCAGGCTCTCAAGCTGCCGGGCCACGCGCAGCTTTTCCTGCAGATTCATGGTATTGCCGGGCGACTGCTCGCCGTCGCGCAGCGTTGTGTCGAATATTTTTACCAGCTCAACGGATTGTTTTTTGGACACCATCTTTTTCCTCTGCTTGAACCGAACCGGGCTCCTGGCCCCGGTTGCGGGGTTTTTTCATAATGTAGAGCGCATAGCCAATTGGCCCCGACAGCACATAAGCCAGACACATGGCAAACAGCATTATCTGCGGCAAGGAGGCCACGATGTAAATAACGAAAATGGCGCCGACAACTGCATTAAACGGCTTGCGGTTTATGTAATCAAACTGCTTAAAGCTCTTAAACCGTATGGTGCTGACCATCAAAAATGCAAGAACATAGATCATGCCGATAAAGAGTATGCTTAAAAGCGTCTTATCGGCAATATCAAGGTGAAAGCAGAAAATGGCAGTGGTGGCCACCATGGCCGCCGCTGCCGGAATCGGCAGCCCGGTAAAATAATTACTCTTGCCGCCCGTGCTGACGGACTGCACGTTAAAGCGGGCCAAGCGTATGGCGCCGCAGGCGACATAGAGAAATGCCGCGACCCAGCCCCAGCGGCCATAGGCTGAAAGAACCCAGCCGAAGGCAAAAACCCCTGGTGCTACGCCGAAAGCCACGAGGTCGGCAAGCGAGTCATACTCAACGCCGAATTTGCTGGTAGTGTTCGTCATGCGGGCAATGCGTCCGTCCAGGCCGTCAAACAGCCCGGAAACTATAATGGCCCAGGCCGCGTACAGATAATCTCCCCGCATGGTTGCAATAATGGCATAGAAGCCGCAAAACAGGCTCAGGGACGTTAAAAAATTAGGCAGGATATAGACGCCCTTCTTCAGCTTGTCCATCTGCGGGCCCCTGCGCGGGCCGCGGTTGCGCCGCCGCATAAAGCGCTGCTTCATCGTCCGACTGGCGGTTTCGTCAGTTCCCAAAATGCTCCTCTCCAGCAGTGCGCCGCGGAATATAAGAGAAAAAACCATTCCTTACGTTACCGCGGGCAATCGTGGTCAGCACTATGCTTTAATTTTATGCTCGCGCAGCATGGCAGCCTTGCCCGAGCGCACAATTTCCTTGATGCCCAAAGGCCTGAACAGATCGAGAATAGCCGTAATTTTGTTTTCATCGCCCGTCACTTCAACCGTATAATGCGTGCGGCTCACATCAACGACCTTGCAGCGAAAAATATCTATAATGCTGAGAATCTCAGAGCGCTTATGCTCATCGACATTGACCTTGATAAGGGCAAGCTCGCGTTCGATAAAATCCGAGCCGCTGCTTTCATAGTCGACGACTTTGATGATGTCTATAAGCTTGTTAAGTTGTTTGTTGATTTGCTCCAGAATCCGGTCGTCGCCGCGGGTCACAATGGTCATCTGCGACGTGGTCGGATCGAGGGTTTCGTTGACCGATAGTGATTCGATATTGAAACCCCTGCCGCTGAAAAGGCCTGCAATCCGGGAAAGCACACCGGGCCGGTTGTCAACCAGTACTGAAATGGTATGTCGCATGATCAATCCTCGTGCTTTCTACAGCAGTATCATATTGCTGATGGGCGCCCCCGCAGGAACCATGGGATACACGCATTCCTCGGGGTCGACGACGAAATCCATGATGACGGGCCTGTCCTTGACCGCCATAGCCTTTTTTATGACAGATTCAACTTCGCCAGGTTTCTCGGCCCGGAACCCAACGGCGCCGTAGGCCTCGGCAAGCTTCACAAAATCGGGATGCCGCTCGAAGGTGGAATGCGCGTAGCGCTTCTTATAAAACAGCTGCTGCCACTGCCGCACCATGCCGAGGCACATATTGTTGAGTATGGCGATCTTCACTGGCAGCCTGTACTGAACGGCCGTGGCAAGCTCCTGAATATTCATTTGGATGCTGCCATCACCGGCGATATCGATGACGGTGGCCTTCGGGTTTGCTACCTGCGCGCCGATAGCGGCTGGAAAACCGTAGCCCATGGTGCCAAGGCCCCCGGAGGTAAGAAATTTTCTAGGCTCATCAAAGGTATAATACTGCGCCGCCCACATCTGGTTCTGGCCCACTTCCGTGGTAATGATTGCTTTTCCCTTGGTGAGCTCATACAATTTTTCAACCACATATTGCGGCTTGATGATGTCCTGCATCTGGTATTGCATGGAATGCAGGTTCTTCCAGTCAACAATTGTATCAAGCCACGGCTTCCGCTCGGTGCGTTTCACCTTTTTTTCGTCTGCAATTTCGAGTATATCCTTCAGAATTTCGCGGCAATCGCCAACTATGGGTATGTGGACCTTAATGTTTTTACTGATCGAGGTCGGGTCGATGTCAATGTGTATGACCGTCGCTCCCGCGGCAAAGCTGTTGAGATCGCCGGTTACGCGATCGTCGAAACGCGCTCCAACGGCAATCAAGAGATCGCAGTTGCTCACCGCCATATTTGCCCGGTAGGTGCCGTGCATACCGAGCATACCGAGCGACAGGGGGTCGGTGCCGGGAAAGCAGCCCATGCCCATGAGGGTCGTAGTAACGGGAATCTGGAAATGCCGGGCGCACGTTGCCAGTTCATGCGAGGCATTCGACAGGATGACTCCGCCTCCCGCATAAATAACCGGTTTTTTTGCCTTCGCAATTTCCTCGACTGCCCGTACAATCTGACGGCGGTTGCCCTTATACGTGGGCCGGTAACTTCGCATATCGATTTTTTCGGGGTACTCAAAGTCAATCTCCGCGCCGATGATATCCTTGGGCAGATCGACAAGCACGGGACCGGGCCGGCCTGAGCGGGCGATATAAAACGCCTCCTTAATAATGCGCGGCAATTCAACTACTGATTTTACCAGATAATTATGCTTTGTACACGGCCTGCTGATGCCGACAATGTCAGCCTCCTGAAAGGCATCGTTGCCGATAAGCATGGTGGGCACCTGCCCGGTGAACACCACGATAGGAATCGAGTCCATATACGCCGTTGCAAGGCCCGTGACGGTATTGGTTGCGCCTGGCCCCGAGGTCACAAGGCAGACGCCCACATCGCCGGTCACGCGGGCATAGCCGTCTGCGGCATGCACCGCTGCCTGCTCGTGCCGTACAAGAATGTGCTGGAGGCTTGACTCGTACAGCGCATTATAGACATCAAGAACCGATCCTCCTGGATAGCCGAAGATCACCTTGACCTTTTCCCGGTACAAACATTCAAGAAGTATCTGCGCGCCTTTAAGCTTTAGGAGATTTTTTGTCATAGCATGCGCCTAAAATCTTGTTTTAACAACACAGGGCTGTTTTTCGTAAAAGTCTTATTATATTTTATCATACAACAACCACTCAGGGCAACAGCGTGATTGCTATTTCTGCGCTTTACTAATAAAAGCATCCGGAGGCCGCACATACAGTGCGCTCACCAGCTCGGGCCGGCCTGCGGAGCCGACATAACGCTCCTGCGCAAGCGCGGCAACAGTTGATGCCCGTGGGACCCCCAAATGATCAGATGCTATAACGCAGCCCTTTGCGGCGGATGCTGCCGCGATAGTATCAAAATATATTGTCGCGCCGGTGCCGATAAGAATGGCCGGATCAGCCAGGCTTTCCACCCACACCACGGGATCAAGAACCGTTGCCGGCTGAACCAGCGCCAGCACGCCGCCTCTGGAGCGGTACAATGCCGCATAGACCTGCTGCTTGCGCGCATCGACCATAGGGCTGACAAAACCGTCGCGGACAGTGGCCTGACTCGCAACAACTTCAAGCGTGGGTACGCCGGCCAGGGGCTTATCAAGAGCAAAAGCAAGGCCCTGGGCAGTGCTGATGCCGACGCGCAGCCCGGTAAAGGAGCCGGGGCCTACGGATACCGCAATCAGATCTATGGTCTCGCGGGCAATACCAGTCCAGTCAAAAAGCCTGTCGATGATCTGCAAAATTCGCTCGGAATGATTTTTCTGACCGGAAAGCAGACATTCTGCAAGAATCCGCCGGTCTTCAACAATGGCTGCGCTAGCCGCAGGGGTTGCCGTGTCAAGAGCGAGAACCCTCATTTTAAAAACAGCCGGGTAATGTCGTTATAAAACACAAAAGCCATAAGCGACAGCAGCAGCACCAGCCCTATCTGCTGAGCCACCTCCATCATTTTCACACTTACCGGGCGGCCTATGATCGCCTCGATTATGAGAAAAAACAAGTGCCCACCATCAAGAATAGGCACCGGGAGTAAGTTCAGAACTCCAAGGTTTACGCTGATCATCGCCATGAGCAGAAGAAAGCTCTGGAAACCGACCCGCGCAAAATCGCCCGCCAGCTTACCGATAAGCAGGGGGCCGCCGATATCCTTGCGCCGCTCGACCGGACTTTTAATGAGCACTCCCATGCCCTGCAGCGTCAGCTTTGACCATTTGGCGGTATCCTCAAATCCTTTCCATATCGCAATGACGGGATTATACCGTTTAATAATCTGCCCCTCTTCGCCGCCTGCCGGACTGATGCCAATTTTAAATGCCTGCACGGGTTCCCCGAGCAGATTTTTTGAATCGGTTGCCTGCGGCGTGACGGTTAGAGTTACCTGCGCACCTGCCCTGAGAATGCCCAGCGCAAGCGTCCGGCCCTGGCTCTTCTCGATCAACTGGGACAGCTCATCCCAAAGCTCAACCGGAACTCCGTCGATAGTGTTGACTAGATCGCCTTCTCTTAGGCCCGCCTTGAGCGCAGGGGAATCCTCCAGCACCGAACCGATAAGCGGCTTCAGCATGGGCATGCCTGCCATATAAATCCCGCTGAACAGAAAAAAAGCGAATATCAGATTAAAAACCGAGCCTGCCGCGAGTATGGCAAACCGCTTGGGCACGCTCTGGTTGTTGAGAGAATAGGGCTTATCAGCCTCAGAGATCTCTTCGTCAAGGGATTCGCCCAGGGGTTTGACATAGCCGCCCAGGGGCAGCAACGAAATGAGATACTCCGTTTCGCCGATTTTTTTCCCAATAAGCTTCGGGCCAAAGCCGAGAGAAAACTTCAGCACCCGCACGCCGGATAATTTTGCCAGAATAAAATGCCCGAGCTCATGCACGAAAATAAGCACGCCCAGCAATATGGTCGCGGGAAGTATATACTGTATGATGACATTAAGAACGTTTTCCACTGCCAGCTCATTCCTTTCTGTGTTTAATTCATACCGCCGGTAAATTTTTTTGCAGCCGCCTCCGCCACACGGCGCGCCCACAAGTCAACTTCCAGAACCGCGGCCATGGTGTCAGCGGGCCCGCCGGTAAATTTTTCCATAACGGTTTCAATAAGCTGTGCAATCCCGGTAAACCCTATCAGCCGCTCATGAAATTTCTCAACTGCAACTTCATTTGCCGCGTTCATGACCGCGGGCATGAGACCCCCTTCCTCCAGTGCGCGGTAGGCAAGATCGATAGCCGGAAAAGCCGCCTTGTCAGGCGCAAAAAACTGCAGTGAGCCGAGCGCTGCAAAATCAAGGGGCGCCACGACATTCTGCAGCCGCTCGGGTGCGGAAAGGGCATAGGCAATGGGAGCCCGCATATCGGGTCGCGAGAGCTGCGCAAGCACCGTGCCGTCGACAAACTCAATCATTGAATGAACAATGCTCTCTGGATGCACGATCACGTGTATCTGTGCGGGCGGCATGCCGAACAGCCAGTGGGCCTCAATAATTTCAAGGCCCTTATTCATCATGGTAGCCGAGTCGGTCGTCACCTTCCGGCCCATTTTCCAGCGAGGATGGTTGAGCGCCTGCTCGGGCGTGACCCGTGAAAGCCTCTCAGGGTCGCAGCCGCGAAAAGGGCCGCCTGAAGCCGTGAGTATCAGCCGGCTGATATCCTGCGTGCGCCGTCCCTCAAGGAGCTGAAAAATTGCGCTGTGCTCACTGTCTACCGGTATGATGCGGCAGCGCTTTGCACTTGCTGTCTGCGTGATCAGGCTTCCCGCCATGACCAGGGTTTCTTTATTGGCAAGCGCTATTGTTTTTCCGGCTTTAACGGCGCTGTAGGTCGGCACCAGGCCAGCTGAGCCGGCAATAGCGGCAACAACCATATCGGCTTCATCCATGGCGGCTATAATCGATGCGGCCTCTGGGCCGGTATGAATTTCAGTGCGATGTGAACTCAAAAGCTCCCGGAGCCGTCCAATGACCGCCCCATTGGACAGGGCGACCAACCGCGGCTGAAATTCCCGCACCTGGGCGGCCAGTAGCTCAATATTGCTGCCTGCGGACAGGCCACAAATCCGGTACCGGTCCGGAAATTTTCTCACCACATCAAGCGTACTGGCGCCGATTGAACCCGTAGAGCCTAAAAGAGCAATCTGCATCATACCGGAAGCACCCTGTTAATATAGTAGAAAAGAAACGGCCCTGCAAACAGAAGGCTGTCAATGCGGTCAAGGACGCCGCCATGACCGGGGAAAAGCGTGCCGGAATCCTTTACATTACAGGCCCGCTTGATGAATGATTCACAAAGATCGCCAAACTGATTCATAATGTTAAGGCCGATGCCGATGACAAGGCAATGGGCCAGGGAAAGGCTCTGAAGATACAGCAGTTTGAAAATAATGGTTGTCAGCACACCGCCGGCAAGGCTTGCAAGGGCGCCTTCAATGGTTTTTTTGGGGCTAATGCGGGTTGAGAGCCGGCGTTTGCCCATCAATGATCCGATTGCAAATGCCGAGGTGTCGCCCACCCAGGTCACCAGCAGGATCAGAAAAATCAGCGCAATGCCATCAGGCCTGCCCCGCAGCAAAATCAGATACGACCCGAGAAACGGTATGTACATCATGCCGCAAAACTGCGCCATGGCAAGCCGCGAGGCGTCATGCAGCTCGACGGAGTGCTTGCTCATGTGATACCAGAATAATGCGGCAAAGCTTAAGGCGCAGGCGCCGGGCAGCAGGCTCTGGCGCGCGGGCACGTCCATGCCGGAATCATGAAAAGCGCTTGCAAGAATCAAGGAGCCCAGTACAAGACCGATTCCGAAAGTTGTGCTGGATACACCGGGCAGTGTCATGGTGAAAAATTCCCATAACCCTATCAACAGTACCGCTGACAGAAAAACAAGAAAGAAGGCCGGTCCGCCAAAACCGATAATATACACTACAAACGGTATGCATACCGCTGCGGTAACAATGCGTTTAGAAATCATGTCCGTCCTTTGCAGAACAAGGTCAAGCAGTGCAGTAGAGCAACAGGTACGGCTACGCGGTAACTGTCAGGCATTGCGCATCTGCTCGTCGGTAAGACCGAAGCGGCGCCTGCGTGTCTGATACTCCCGTAGCGCCTTTGTGAGTTCTTTTTTATTAAAATCAGGCCACAGCACATCAGTAATATACAGCTCGCTATAGGCGATCTGCCATAAAAGAAAATTACTCACCCGCAGCTCGCCGCTGGTGCGTATGAGAAGGTCCGGATCAGGCTGCCCCGCAGTATCAAGGTGGCTTGAAAAAAGCTCATCGGTAATATCGGCCGGACTTATTTTTTTTTCTGTTATCAGCTTTCGCACAGCACGCAGTATATCATCCCGGCCGCTGTAACTCAGCGCTATATTGAGTGTCATGGCCGTATTGCCGCGAGTATAATCCATGATCTCCCTGACTGATGGCATAACCATTTCAGGCAATTTTGCCAAATCTCCTATCATATTGACCCTGATATTGTTTTCGTGCAGCTCGCGCATTTCAGAGTGAATGAATTTTTTCAAAAGGGCCATAAGCGCCCTGATCTCGGTTTTTGGGCGATTCCAGTTCTCCGTTGAGAATGCATAAAGAGTCAGAACTTCAATACCGAGCGTGCGGCATTCGCGTACGATTTCGCGGACCGTTTCGCTGCCCTTGCGGTGGCCCATGATGCGGGGCAGGTGATGCTGCTTCGCCCAGCGGCCATTGCCGTCCATAATGACGGCGATATGCCGTGGCAAATTTCCAATATTGTCATGAATTTTAACCATACTATACCTTTTTAATAACAAAAAAGTACGCTATCACAAAAGGAAGGCTGGCTCAAGCGTTTTCGGCGCAGCTTTACGGCTGAAACGGTGCATCATATCGGCGCTGGCCCGGATTATTCATCAGCATTTTACAATTTTGGTCTTTGGGGTTCTAAAGGAAGGAGCGCAAAAAAAGCATGCGCCGGGTTTTTCGGCGCATGCTTCAAAGGACAGTTTTTACTCAACAATTGCTTCGGTAGGGCAGACGGATGCGCAGGTGCCGCATCCAGTGCAGGTATCCTGATCGATTTCGTATTTGCCGTCGCCTTCATTGATGGCGGAAGCAGGGCATTCCTCTGCGCAGGTGCCGCAGGACACACAGTCATCAGTAATTTTGTAAGCCATGGTTATATCTCCCCAAGTTATATGAATATAAAAGTTCAATGGTTTCTGTTACTGCGAATGAGCAAAGAAACCCTCGAAGGTTTATTCCTCATGCCTGCGAAAGACTCCTGCAAGGCCGGAGCGACGAAAATTTTTTTCAGTCACAAAAAAGCCCAAAGCATGGGCTTCGAACAATTAAAATTCAAGTATCTCTTTTTCTTTCTGGCTGCTCAGATCATCGCATTTTTTAATAAACTCATCGGTGACCTTCTGCACGTCATCCTGGGCTTTGAAAAACGCGTCTTCAGTAATTTTTTTATCATTCTTTATAGTCTTGAGTTCTTCGTTGATATCGCGGCGCTGATTGCGAATGGCAACCTTGGCGGCCTCGGCCATTTTTTTCACCTGCTTGGCAAGGTCCTTGCGCCGGTCCTCGGTAAGGGGCGGAATATTGACGCGCAGCAGCTTGCCGTCATTATTGGGAGTGAATCCGAGATCAGCCTTTTGGATCGCTTTCTCAATTTCCTTCAGCACCGATTGGTCCCAGGGCTGAATGGTGATCTGGCGCGCTTCGGGAACGGCAAGAGTGGCCAACTGGTTGAGCGGTGTCGGCGTGCCGTAATAATCCACTCGAACGCCGTCAAGCAGGGTCACTGAGGCGCGGCCCGTGCGAACCTTGCTGAAATCCTTCTGCAGCGCTTCGATGCTTTTTTCCATCTGCTGCCTGGCTTTGCTGATAATTTCTTTTTCCATATGGTCACCCTCGTATGAAAGTCCCTATTTTCCTGCCCGTGACTGCCTTATATATATTGCCTTTTACATTGAGATCAAAGACAACAATGGGCATGCTGTTCTCCATGCACAGCGCTATTGCCGTCATATCCATTACGCCGAGCTTGCGGGCAAGCACGTCCTGATAGGTAAGCTCGATAAAGCGCTTGGCATCGGCATGCTTGACGGGATCCTTGTCGTACACGCCGTCGACCTTGGTCGCCTTGAGTATCACCTCGGCGTTAATTTCCTGCGCGCGAAGCGCCGCGGCCGTATCGGTTGAAAAGAAGGGATTGCCAGTGCCGGCCGCGAAAATGACAACGCGCTTTTTCTCAAGGTGGTGCATGGCACGGCGCCGGATGTACGGCTCGGCTATCTGGCGCATCTGGATAGCCGACATGACCCGCGTGGGCACGCCGTCCTTTTCAAGATATTCCTGAAGGGCAAGGCTGTTGATGACGGTGGCAAGCATGCCCATATAGTCGGCATTAGCCCGGTCCATGCCCTTGGCGCTTTCGGATATGCCCCTGAAAATATTGCCCCCGCCGATCACGACCGCGATTTCAATACCCAGGGAGTGCACCCTCCGGATGTCATCGGATATTTTCTGCAGCGCCGCAAGATCAATACCGTAGGTCTTGCCGCCCTTGAGAACCTCGCCGGAGAGCTTCAGCATCACACGCTTGAAAGGCATCCGTTTAGAAGCAGCCATTACCGTCACCATCGCTTGCGGTTAGTTTCAGGCGCTTTCCCCCAGTTTGTAGCGGGCAAAGCGGCCGATACTGATGTTTTCGCCGAACTTCGCAATACCGGTTTTCAGATACTGCTGCATGGTCATTTTATCGTCCTTAACAAACGGTTGATCAAGCAGGCATATCTCGGAATAAAATTTCTGCAGCTTGCCTTCGATAATCTTGTCAATCACCGCTGCGGGCTTGCCTGAACCTTCAGCCTGCGTGCGGTAGATCTGGCGCTCCTGCTCAAGCACGTCGGCGGGCACCTCCTCGCGCGACAAATACCGCGGCGTGGCAGCGGCTATCTGCATGGCGATGTCCTTGCTAAATTCAATAAATTCCGCGCCGCGGGCGACGAAGTCGGTCTCGCAGAACACTTCCACCAGCACGCCCAGCTTGTCGCCGGGATGAATATAGGACACCACGCGTCCGTCCTTCAGCTGGCGGCCCATTTTATTATCTGCCTTGGCAATGCCCTTCTCGCGCAGATACAGGATCGCCTTTTCCATATCGCAGCCCGATTTCTCCAGGGCCTCGCGGCAATCCATCATGGGCGCCTGCGTTTTCTCACGTAATTCTTTTACCGATTTTGCATCAACTGCCATAATATTCTCCTTCATCTCATGTAGCCGCACGCTCATTTGCCGAAGCGCTCTACTGCTTCGTCAAGCCGGCAAACGGGTGCTGTGGCCATTTTAATTATTCTGTATCCTTATCAGGCACATCCGCCTTGCGCGACGATGCTTCCTTCATGATGATCTCATCTCGCCGGCTTTCGCCTTCAAGGCAGGCATCGGCGATTTTGGAACTGAACAGCTTCACCGCCCTGATGGCGTCATCATTGGCCGGAATGACATAATCGATCTCATCCGGGTCGGAATTGGTATCAAGCAGCGCCACAATGGCAATACCGAGCCGCCGCGCTTCGGACACCGCAATTTTCTCTTTTTTGGGATCAACGATGAAAAGCACTGCGGGGACATCATTCATTTTGCGGATGCCGTTGAACACATAATTGAGCTTTTCAATCTCGCGCTCCAGTGTCAGGGCTTCCTTTTTCTTGAAATTAACAAAGCTGCCGTCTTCTCGCATGCTCTCAAGCATTTTCATGCGCTCAAGACTTTTACGCACGGTCTGGAAATTGGTCAGCAGGCCTCCGAGCCACCGGTTGGTGACCGAAAGCTGGCCAGCGCGCTCAGACTCATCCTTAATGGCTTCCTGTGCCTGCCGCTTGGTGCCGACAAACATCACCGTGCCGCCATGGGCCACGGTATCGACCACGAAATCATAGGCCTGCTTGAACAGTACGACGGTTTGCTGCAGATCGATAATGTGAATGCCGTTACGCGCCCCGTAGATATAGGGCTTCATTTTGGGGTTCCACTTGCTGGTCTGGTGTCCGAAGTGGACGCCTGCTTCGAGAAGCTGTTTCATGGAGATAAGCGTTGACAAGATGTGCCTCCTTTGCTGTGGCATGGCCGGGCCATTGCAGTCGCGGGCGCGGTTGCAACAGGACCTTACCATAAGGCCCTTCGGCTGCATGCAGGGTTTTTGGGTTGTTGATTCTCTAGTCCTTATAAAAAGCATAAGGAACAACAAAATCAAATTTTTGTATCACGTCATGAAAGATTATGCAAGTATAATTAATCAGTTAAATAATAAAGCCAGAATTATAAAAGAACAGGGCTCGGCCATGATTTTCTTTATAACTCCGGGTGGGTGCAGGGCGGCGGAACCCACCAGATTTATCAATGGCTTTCAATGGTGGGGTTCACCCACCCGCTGTTTTTCTTTTAATAGCACTGTTTTTCTTGATTAATATAGTTTAAAAATATACTATTGCCAACATGACCAAAACATTTGAAAATGTATTGCATTTAATAGTACGTAAAGACATCAAGATATCAGACCACGGTTATGATGAGCTTGCCGATGATAATATTTTGGTAAAAGATATTCTGTCGGGTGTTACACAAGCTGTTGTAGTCGAAGATTATCCCGATTACCCAAAGGGGCCTTGTGTTCTTGTATTGCAAAAAGACCCTCAGGGTAATCCTATTCATGCAGTATGGGGTATCCCCAGAGGGCTTTCTTCTCCTGCTGTTCTTATAACAGCATATAGACCAAATATTGAAAAATGGTCATCTGATTTTTTAAGGAGAAAATAATGAAAAAAAGAAATCACACCAAACTTATTCATGAAGGACAATATGTGGCGGAAGTCGATATTGAACTAATCGATACTGATGAAGGCTGGTCTCCATATCTTTCTCTGGAGGACGCACAAAAACTTGATGCTGTGCGCGAAGCACTTCGAAGAGGTGACATTAAATCCGCGGGCCGAATCTCTCGCTTATACACGCTCACTGCCGTTGCAATATAGCAGCCATTTTGGACATACTCCGCTTTGTCCAACTACCGGCTACGCGCTGTAGGGTGGGTGCAGCGAAGCGGAACCCACCAGATTTTATTCATGGCCATCAATGGTGGGTTTCACCCACCCTACCCGCTTATACCACCTGATTTCCCCACGTTTCATTAATCACCCCAGGCCTGTTCATCTTCCCAGTCGCTGAATTCATTATTTTGAGCGGGGTGTGCTGCGTAGCCCTTTTTGTGCCGATCCTCATGCCGGCGCACATTAAGATTGTTCAGCGCCTCACGCAAAGCAGTGCGCGTAAAAGCGGAACGGGTTGTTTTGAGAAACTTGACCGCTTTGTCAACGGAAGCGATCAATTTGTCGTCAAGCGTCATTTGTACGGTGCGCATGGAGTCCTCGCAATCATGACTGTCATGTTCAATACAGGATTTCCGTATGCTTGTTAAGGCATTTAATACGGATAAAAAACAAAAAAACATAAAGACATGGCGCACAAAACCCACAGCCCGGGCTGCACTTCGCGGGTGCGTCCCGCAAGCACTTTCATGAGCGGATAGAGCACGAAACCCGCGGTCATACCGATGCCGATATTATAGGTAAAGCTCATCAGCACGATGACGGAAAAAATCGGTACGGCTTCTGTTAAATCATCAAGCTTGGCTTTGGTTATGGTTGTAAGAATCAAAAGCCCGACAATAATCAGCGCGGGCCCGTAGGCGCAAGGCGGGATAATGCTGAAAAAAGGCGAGAGAAACAAGGCCGTGAGAAACAGCAGGGCTGCCACAACCGAGCTTAAACCCGAGCGGGCGCCTGATTCAACACCTGCAGCCGATTCAATATAGGCCCCCGAGGTAGTCGTGCCCAGAAGCGATGCCGCAACCGTTGCCAGGGCATCGCAGAGCATGGGCTTTTCAATTTCAGGCAGCCTGCCGTTTTTATCAAGCATGCCTGCCTTGTAGGAAACGCCCAGCAGCGTCGCCATGGTATCCACGAATGCCATGACGAAAATTGTCAAAATAACCGAAAAGAACCCCCACTGCAAAGCGCCTCGTATATCAAGCTGGAAGAATATCGGGGTGATGGACGGCGGCATGCTGACCCACTGCTTCGGAAGTTCGATGATGCCGGCGGGAATGGCAAGAAAAGTTGTGGCAATAATGCCGAGCAGTATGGCGCCTTTTACCTTTCTTATCATGAGGGCTGCTATGAATACAAAGCAGAAGACCGCCAGCAGCACGCCCGGGGCTTTGAGATTTCCCACATGCACCGGCGCTCCGGGCACGCCAAGGGCCACAATGCCGGCATCGTTCAGGCCGATAAAAGTGAGGAAAAGCCCGATGCCGACGGCAAAGCTGATCTGCAGGCCCTCGGGTATCTGGTCGGTAAGCCAGCTGCGGATTTTAAAAACCGTTAAAATCGTGAAAAGGATTCCAGCAATAAATATTGCGCCCAGGGCTGTCTGCCAGCTGTAGCCGAGCACTTTCACGACCGTGTAGGCGATAAAGGCGTTTTCGCCCATATAGGGCGCAATGGCAAAAGGGCGGTTGGCATAGACCCCCATCAGCATGGTGCCGAAAAAAGCGCTCAGCACGGTTGCCGTCAGGGACGCACCGAACGGCATGCCCGCTGCTTCCAGAATTTTCGGGTTCACAATAATGATATAGGCCATGGTGACGAATGTTGTAATCCCGCCGATAACCTCCTGCCGAACCGAAGTGCCCAGCTCCTTTAATTTAAAGTAGCGCTCAATCATAAGAACTCCGTTTTAAGAATATTTTTCATAAAATGCCATAAGGGTATTAAGAATAGCAACAAGAATCAAAAGGGGCTTATTTTACCGAAACGAGGTTGCGCGAAAAGGGTAAAAAACTTGACATATAGGGCAAGTTACAGTATTGGTAGACAATATTTAGCATAAGAAGCATTTTTATCCGCAAGTGTTTCCTATACTAGCATATTTCCCCTCGGGGCGACAAAAGGATAAGCTGAAATTTCAAAGTAATTTTAGAAGTTTAGCATAGCGAAAGGAGCAAGAATGGAGAACAAGAAAATGGTTCCGGCCAAACTGCCACCCGATATCTACCGGGCGCTTGAAGATGTGGTGGGCCAGGAATATATCTCTCGGGATCGCGCGGTCCTTGAATGCTACAGCAAGTTCTCCGTCGATGCCGGCGGAACGCTGAAAAAGCACATGAAAGACCCGAGCAATATCCCCGCCTGCATCGTATATCCCGGGTCGACCGAAGATGTGCAGGCCATCATGCGCATCTGCAACCGCTATAAAATTAATGTTATTCCTTTCACCAACGGCATGATCACCTTCAACGGCCCCACAACGCCCGACCCCACGGTCTGCGTGCACGTGAGCCGCATGAACAAGGTGCTTGAGATAAATGAAGACACCATGACCGCTCGGGTTGAGGCTTATGTCGATTACGCCCAACTACAGGCAGACGCCATGAAAAAAGGCCTCTGGAACGGCGGCACCCCGCTTGCAACAACCTTGTGCAAGCTGTCCTCGCAGAGCGCCTTTGCCGGTGTCTGGCAGACCGATCACAAATTCGGAACCCTGTCGCGCAATATCGTCAGCATTAAAGTCGTCCTGCCCTCGGGCGATGTGCTGGTGACCGGCTCGGATGCGGTATCCGGCATGGAAACCTTCTGGGAATACGGCCCCGGCCCGGATCTGTTTTCCCTTGTCCGCGGCAGCGGCGGCACCACGGGTGTTGTAACCGAGGTCGTATGCAAACTGCATACCTGGGTCGGCGACCGGGAACTTCCCGAACCGCCTGCCGGCAGGCCGAGCATTCAGACCTTCACCGATGCCAAGTATGACACCGGCCCGGCCCCGAAACGGCATAAGCTTCTGTGGGTTGAATTTGACGACCTTGACACGGAAATTTCAGCCCTTCGCAAAATAGGCCAGGCAGGTATCGGCATCGGCCTCAATGCCACCGGCGTCTATAATGCCTACTACTGCTCACAGACCCAGGATCTCACGCTTGAGCGCGTGGCAAATAAATTTTTTCCGGCCTATAACCTGTATGTCATTATTCAGGGCATCGTCTCAGAAGGCCAGATCAACTATGAAGAAAACATCGTGCGCGACATCGTTGTCGAAACCGGCGGCAAATTTCTGACCGAGGGCTATAAGGCCGATGTGCTCTATGCTCTGGCTCCCTGGAACCTTGACTGCATCCGCCATGTCACCGGCTACCGCATGAACCGCCACTCCTACTGCGGCTCAAATATTCTCGGCGGCCCCGTTGATACTGTTGCCCGCAAGACCCGCGAGGTCTGGTCAAAAGCGCTCAACACCTTCGGTGAAACCTATGTTACCGATCGCGGCGGCATGGATGATACGCCCTTTCTCTATTCCAGCAATCACAGCGGCCGGTTCTGGCTCACCGAGGCGGATGTCTATCCCGACATGAATAAACCGGAGCTGCTGCAGCAGGCCCAGGCAACGGTGGCCTGCGGCATGATCAACACCATCGCAGACCAGTACGGCCCCGGGGCAAACGGTCTTGGTGTTTCGATTGAACCCATCACCTCGTTTATGCCGGAAGTTGGCCCTAATTCCCATCTGCTGTTCAGAAAAATACGCGAAGTATTCGATCCCAACGGCATCTGCGCACCCGGTCGCCAGATTTTCACCAAGGCAGAATATGATGCCTTCCCCGAGCAGGCGCTGGCGGGATTCAACAAGCTGCGGCAGATGCATGGCCTGCAGCCAATTGAGAGAAAGTAACCATTCCAAGAGAAGGAACAGGCTATGGCAGTTGACAGATCAAAACTTGAAAAAATCGCGGGCAAAAAAAATGTCCTTGATGATGAAGCGACACTGAAGCAGTTCTCGCAGGATCAGAGCTTTGTTTCAGCACGCCGGCCCGATGTCGTCGTGTATGTCGAAAAGGTTGAACAGGTGCAGCAGATCGTTCGGCTTGCCAATGAAACTCGCACACCCATCGTGCCTTTCAGCTCCGGGCTGACGCTGCGCGGCGCTACCATTGCCGACCAGGGCGGCATCATTTTGAACATGTCCCGGATGAATAAGATTATTGAAATAGACAATGAAAATTTGTTCGCCATGATAGAGCCCGGCGTTACCTATAAGCAGCTGCAGGACGAGCTTGAGCCCAAAGGCTTCAAGGTTATGATTCCCTTCGGCGCACCGGCCGACCGTTCCGTGCTCACCAGCTATCTTGAGCGCGACCCGGTCATGTCGGCGCCCTGCTTTGAAGACGGCAATTTTCTCATCATGGATACGGAAATCGTGCTCCCGGACGGAGAGCTTTTCCATACCGGCAACTGGGCATCAGGCGGCAGGTCAGGCTCCCCGGCAGGCCCCATCCGCAATAATGTATTCCGCCTCTGGACCGGTGCGCAGGGCACCCTCGGCATTATGACCAAAATGGTGGTGCAGATTTCCTATATCCCTGCAGCGCGCAAAATTTTCTTTATTCCTTTTAAAGCGCTTGCCGATGCCATTGAGCCGATGAAGCTTATTCAGCGACGTGAAATCGGTGCTGAAAGTTTCATCATCAACAGTTTCAACCTTGCTGCACTGCTTGCAGACAGCTGGAAGATCCCCGCAACATTTCCGGCAAATCCTGCTGATGCAAAAGAATTCCAGCAGATCCGCAAAGTCCTGCCTGCCTGGACAATGGCTGTTGTCATTAACGGCCCGAAGCGCCGTACCGATGAAAAAATAGCCTATGAAGCAGAAGCCCTCAGGGAAATCTGCGATACCCTGAATATCGATCTGCTGGAGAGCCTTCCCAATGTGACGGGCGCGGAAAATATCATTGAAAGAGAGTTGCTGCGGCCCTGGGGCATGCTGCGCAAATTCAATTACAAGGGCTCTGTCCATGATTTGACCTTCAAGGCGCCCATCACCAGGGTGGCTGAACTTGAAAAAATGCTCGGCCAGCTTGCGGCGGATACGGGCTATCCGGCAGCCGATATCGGCTGCTATATCATGCCCCTGGAGCGCGGACGGGCCATACACTGCGAATTCGACCTGCACTGTCCGGCTGCCGAAGGTGCGGAGCGCGACAAGGTGAAACAGCTTTGGGAGAAGGCTTCGGCCGAGCTTATAAAGAACGGCGCCTACTTTGACCGGCCCTACGGCATATGGGCCCCCCTTATGTACAGCCGCGCTGCAGAGTATTCACTGATGCTCAAAAAACTGAAAGCGGAAACCGATCCGAACAATATTCTCAATCCTGGTAAGCTCTGCTTTGCATAAATGCGTGAAATTCATTTTTCAGGAGGTTAAAACGAATATGACCGATTATGATGTAATAGTTATTGGCTGCGGCCCAGCCGGCATGATGGCTGTCGGCGAGCTGACAAAGCGCGGTATAAAGGTGCTGGGCGTTGACAAAAAGCCCAGGCTTGATGTCAATATCCGCACCGCATCCGGGTACTGCTTTCTTGATCAGCCCTTCAACAAGGAGTATATCAAGTGCATTCCCAGGGGTGATGTAACCGATCTGGAATATACCGACGGCGGTTTTACCGCTACCTATTCAGCCCCGATGCAGGGCATTTTTCACTCCCATATGTTTTCCGACACGGGCCGCCACTGGCAGGCTACTACGACCAAAAAACCGTTTTACCACTTGTTTGAGCCCGCCAGGTGCCATGCCGACCGCTACAAATGGGCAAGCGGGATGGGCGCCGAGTTTATGACCGGCACCTCGTTTATCAACTGCACGCAAACCCCCGGATCGGTTGAAGTACTCCTGCGCAAAGACGGCAAAAATAAGACACTCACCTGCAAAAAGCTCATTGCCGCAGACGGCCTTGTCTCCCGCGTTGCCAAGGTGACGGGCGTTAACGAAAACAGGCTTAATTTCGGCATGAAAGGCCCGACCATCGAATATGAGATGGACGGCGTTGAAATGCCCTATGATCGCGGCGATGCCTTCTTTTTCGGGGCAAAGAACTTCGGCGGCATGGCAGGCGGCGTTATCATGGTCCCGAGCCCTCACGGCGATAAGTGCTTTCGAGCCGAGACCATGTCCATGCTTCCGGCATCCAGCGCAACCGACATTATCGAGTACTTCCTTCACAAAAGCCCCTTCGCAAGCTGGTTCAAGAATATTAAAATACTTGAAATCAGCGGCGTTATCATTGAATTTCTTGGCCCAATGAACGTGCCAAAGCTCGGCAATATTCTCTATGTCGGCGACTCGGCAGCCTATGGCGAATGCCTGTATCAGTGCGCCGTCATGTGCGGGTATAAGAGCGCGCAGTGCGTCGAGATGGAGCTGAAAGGCCAGAGCGGCTATGATGAATATTGTGATTGGTGGGCTGATCATTTTGAGTGGGTCCGCAATCCCAAGCGCATGGCAGACTATACCAAGCGCGTACTCTTTCCCCGCTTTTTCACGGTACAGGAACTCGATTTCCTGTTTGACCTGTCAGAGAAGAACCGTATCGTCGTTGAAGAAGTTTCGGCTACTCCGTACACCTTCACAGAAATGATCATGCAGCAGTTCATGGCCATGCCCGAAGTCCCCGAGAAGCTCAAGGAGCGCATGCAGTTCATTATCGATGCCGATATGTCCAAAGTCATGCAGGTTGTCGGGCAGGTGCAGAAGTCGTAATCGCCATTTCAAAAAATTAAAAGCCGCTGCTATTTGCAGCGGCTTTTTTATTTAATACACCATTTGCAGGTTGGGTTTCGTTCCTCAACCCAATCTGCGCGACGAACTCTGCTGTTTTTGCCCTGGCAAACCTGCGCCCCACGACCATAATCGCACAATACTCGCGAATAATCCGGGTGGAATTCTTCTGCCAGCAGCAGATCAAGCGCCCGGGCACATAAATATCATACCCTGCTCAGAGAAAAATGAAGATGGTCCTGCATAAAAAAAAAGCAGGGTGCATACAACCCTGCCGTGCTGCGTATCCTCATCCGTATTTCAACAGCCGGCTTCACTCCGGCTTCGGCTCGTTGTTCTCGATAAATGCCTTGATGTCATCAAGGTACTTAATAATGGCTCTGGCCTTGGTAAGCCCGAAGGTAAAGCCGCCCCGGGGGCCGATTGGAAGGGATATGACAGGATTGCCTTTATATTCGCTAACTATCACTTCTTCCGTTTTTGCGGTTTCATTCTCTGCCATGTGTTCTCCCCTAGATTATGTTGATCGCTTACTGACAATCGCAAATCCTGTCAAGCGCTTCATCCTCCTCAAGCACGCCGTAAATGCGCCAACCATTGCTTCCGGCATTGCTGTAAAGAATAATATCCGAGCAGATAAAAGAAAGATATGCGGTGCTGCATTTGGGACAAATGAATGTTTTGGTGAGGTCTGAAAACTGGTCCTTGCCGTAGTGATTCACAATTGTTTCAAGAGTTTTTGTCAGAATTTCCTTATAGAGCTTCATACTGTCCTTTTCAAAAAATATTATATATCAACTCGCTAAAGTTCACCTAAATCCATAACAGATACTGTCATGAAGTCAATAAAAATCTCTAGAATGCTGTGGTCTTTTCTGCTTCCTGGAAGTCAATAACAGTCCGCTAACTGATGGCTTGAATTCTTCTGAAAGTGGGGAGTCATGATACGAAGTGAAAAATTGGCATCTTCCTTCACCGGAGCAGAGGGTGGAGGCAGACAATAAAGTTGCCGTGATATCGCATGGCTACAATTATAGTTCATGCTTTTCGTATATGTTCCAGCCCGGATTATTCATGAGGTAAAATTAAAGCCATGGCATCATAAATGCGGTTGAATAATTCGAGCTAAAAGATGGGTCCAATAGAAAAAAATCCGTATGCCTCTACTGCTGCGCATACGGTGCGCAGCCCTTGCTCTCAGGTAGGACCTTTTTAATTATTTCCTCGATCTTCTCGAAATCATGAACCCCCAAAAGACGCTTTTCAATGCCGCCCTTCGGATTGACGATAAGCGTTGTGGGCAGGGTAAACACCCTGTTCTGCCGGGCGACCCTGATCGTATCGATAAGATACATATGCCGGATTTTATGGTCTTTGATGAACTGGCTTATTTTTTCATCTTCGCTGGTCACATCAATATCAATGCCCACAACGACAAGGCCAGCCTGCTCATATTTGTCCCGGAGCTGACGCACAATGGGCAGCATCTCGATGCAGGGTTTGCAGTAAATCGAGCCGAAAATAATAAGCATGACCTTACCGCGAAAAGATGACGTACTAACCTGCTGCTTGGTAATAAAATCGTTCAGGGTAAAATCGACCAAATCATCCGCCTGAGCGCAAGACAAGAAAACAGTGGTCAGAACAAGGTCCGCCAGAATTAAACTCAGAAGCAGATGACGAACTATCCTCATTGACGCTCCTTTAAAAAGAAAAGTTTTTTCTATTTACAATCACCCGGCATCATCCCATGGTTGCTGCAGAGAATATTGCCATCAAGATAAATATAGGTCCCGTCAGGGGGGCAGCCGGCTTTTAGCTCTCTAGAAACATTCTGCAAAAGAGCGTCATCAGCAACCAGTTCCGGCTGTGTCTTTTTCATGTCAGCAATCTTGATTGCGACCGAGCACATGTTTTTCAGGCAGAGCTGTTTCCAGTGCTCATAGCGGAACTTATAGCCCTTAAATTCCGCGAATACATTTTTTTCATTGTTCAGGGCCTCATACACCAGACTTGACGACATAGTTGCCGTCGTAACTGCATCTGCCCTGGGGTTGAACGGAAACGTTTCAAAAATGCTTTTGCCGAGGACCTGTTTCTTGATCTTTGCCACATCCTCATCCGCCCACGGAACATTTCCCAGCTTTGTCAGCTGTAGAGGAAAAAAGTCAACAATAACGCCATCCTGATCCAGCACATAAAAGAAATGGCTGTCGTGGCAGACATCGCACAGGCTCGATTTGCTCTCAAGACGGGCAAAAAGAAACACCCCGTCGCGCCGGGGTTCAAGCGTGACAACATAGACGGCATTACCGTTATCAAGCACTTCCTTTTCAATTGCGACTGACTTTTTACCGCCTTTCTCAATATGGACTTTAATGAGTTTGACGATATCATCTTCTTTTGCCTCGGGCACGGCCTTATACTCGCCTTTTCCGCTGATAATAGCCTCGGCGTTATACAGGGTCATGCCCTCATCCTTAAAGGATATCCGGCCGTACTGATTTATAAAATAGACCATCGGCCCATCGGCCGATATGAACTGCGCCATAGTCGGTGCGTCTACAGGATCTCCGGCATAAAAATTAGCCGTGGTCAACCCCTTGGGCAGGGAAAAGCCCGGATACTGAAAAACAAGCACCGGCACATCGGGAAATTTTCGGGCTATTTCCATGAAAATGCGGACCTGATTGCCCCGGTTGCGAGTATCGTTTTCAACCGGAAACTTTTTGCTGGAAGGAAAATACAGGATGGCACGCTTGCCCGAAAGCTGCTTGTCATCAACCTTACCCTGGGCTGTTATCAGCGCAAACGGTGGAACCCTGTTGCCGGGCGTTGTTCCGGCAAAAGTACCGCGAAGGGCGAACTTGACCGTATTGAGATAGCGGTCTTTTGACGTTACGCCCCCGGCATGGTAATCGATTATAAAGCGCTGGTCCTCCTTGCGGAGAATATACGTATGCGGCGTACCCTGCACGTTGCCGGTTGTATTAAAAATAACTTTTTCCTTGTCGGAAAGAATAGGATACAGTGCCCCAAAATTTTTTTTGAAATCCTGAATTTCATCAGGGCTATTGCCCACGGCAATGCCAATTATGCAGACGCGCTTGCTCAAGTCGGTATCCTGCTGAATGGTTTTAAATAGATCATTGAAAATTTCAACTTGCATGCGGCAGGTATGGCAGTACACATTCAGAAACTCGATAATGATGATGTCGTGGGACAGATCAGTCAGCGAGAATTCCTTATCAGGAGCAATACGAAGATAGGAGCATTCCTGGGGAGTTAAAATATTTTCTCGGGAGAACGGCGGAAACGGGTCCCCAACATTGATAGCGAAAGCTGTGCCAGATGCGGCTAGGAACGCCAGCAGCGCTGCGAAGGCTAAGGTAAAAACTTTTGCTTTCATGGTCATATGCACCCCCTGGTAAATTATTTTGTTTATCCTTATTTTATAACAGATATACTGTCAGCTCGCAAGAATAGCAACTAATCTAATGTATCAATACCCACGCGCGAGTCTTGCCACTGCTTCATTTACCTTGACCTTATCGCTTGAATTTTTTAGTATGAAAGTATATGGAAACATGCAAAAAACATAAATGTCCGGATTGCTCCTTTTGCCAGTTCTGCGCGGAAACGCGATGCCGGGCCTGCCGCGGGCACTGCGGCGCACAGCGTAAGCTGAGCATTGATGAACAAATCGCGCTTCATGCATCCTTCAACCCGGAGCCTTCAGAGCCTGATAAACCAATTTTCTACACTCCCACAAATCCCAAGAGGTAAACATGAAAAAACAGCTTTTGTTTCTCGCGCTCCTGGCGGCAACCGTTATCTGCACGCCCGCCAAGGCCGGACAGCAAAAAAATATTGCGGTCGGCGATATTTTTTCAGCCGTCAGGACCGAGTATTCTTTCTCGAATGAGGAACTTGCCTACTTCGGCATTGAGCGCGGATTTTTTTCACTGTTTACCAGTAACAGGATAGCCCTGGCAGATATAAATGCCGACATTATCCTTGTTGAGTTTTTCAATATCTATTGCACTTCCTGCCAGTCACAAGCGCCGGTACTGAATCAGGTATACAAGGCTGTGCAGAAAAATCCCGCGCTTACAAAAAAGGTCCGCTTTATAGGCGTCGGGGCAGGAAATAATGAACGAGAGGTCAGCCAGTTCAAGGATCGGCAAGAGGTGCCATTCCCCCTGATTCCAGATCAGCGGTTTTCTCTCTATAATGCTCTTGGCGAGACGGGCGGCACCCCGTTCATGCTGATTCTCAAAAAGCGCGGCACTGACGCCGTGGTGGTCGGGATCCATAAAGGGCTGACAAAAAACACATCCTTTTTTATAAACACCCTTACAACAGCCGCTGAACAGGACATAGGAACTCTCACCAAACGAGTCACGGAACAGGACATCCCCCGTGACGACTCGCGGCAGCTGAAGCTGCATCTGTCGCAGAAGCAAATCCTTGAGCATGTTTCCAAAAGCATGACAGCGGGCTGCCCCGATTGCGGGCCCATATCAGACCTCAAACAGTTCACCACCGCCTCCGGAAGCACGCTCTTTACCTCGAAAGTCGAATTCGCAGGCAAGCCGCTGACCCTGTACAGCAAGCTCATCAGCCAGCAACCTGTCTGCGATGTATGCCACGGTCTTCATTACATAGTGACCTTTGATTCAAAAGGCTACCTACGCGATTTTTACCCGATTCATATAACCAAATACGGCAATAACGACTGGAATGAATACGATATTGAAGATATGCGCAAACAACTCATTGGTAAGCGGGTCAAAAAGGAACTGATTTTCGACCCGACGCTGGATGCAATCAGTTCGGCCACCATGAGCTCATCGCTTATTTACAAGGGCATCAACGAACTGAAGCCGATTTATAAAGAGCTTGATTAGCACAACTTGTGTAACGAGGATTATCCGGATGGATATAACCATTATAATCGGTGGCGAGGCAGGCCAGGGCATACAAACCGTGGGACAGCTCCTGGCGGCGGTCTGCCGCGATGCGGGCCTGTATGTGTTTGGGATTAATGATTTCGAATCCCGGATTCGAGGGGGCCACAGCTTTTACCAGTTGCGCATATCAGACCACCGGATACGCGCTCCTCATCACCTCGTGCACCTGTTAATAGCACTTGATGACACCACGTTAAAACTGCATCGTGATCAACTGGAGCCCGCGGGGCTGTGCCTGCTTAATTCCGAAACAGCCAGGCATGAGGACGCGGTTCAGCCCCTTGCCTTTGCAAAGCTTGCGCATGAGGCAGGCGCCTCACGCGCAGCCAATACGGTTGCTGCAGCTGCCGGGCTCTGCCTGCTTGGCGCTCCCGTCCACATGCTTGAAAATGTACTAAAGAAGCAGTTTTCTGAAAAAGGCGGCGCCGTGCTCGATGAAAATATTACGGCGGCACGGTTTGGGTATGAGGCAGTGAGGGACTTGGATTTCTCTTTCAGATTCAGCTGGCAAAGGATTGCTGCCCGACGCATGCTCATGGAAGGAGCAGCCAGCCTGTCGCTCGGGGCACTTGCCGGTGATTGCCGCTTTGCGGCCTTTTACCCCATGTCGCCGGCCACCAGCATACTGATGAATCTTGCCGCCTGGCAGGACCGTTTGTTTGATGGCGTAGACGCCGCGCTGACCCTGGCCAAAAGCGCCATTGCCGAGACCGGCAGCCTGGTGCTCTGGCCTACCGCCGAAGAGCCACGCCTGATGTCGCTGGTGCCCAGCGTCCACTTTGTGCTGCTGGATGAAAAGAACATCCACGCCGACTTCCACCAGGCCATGGCTGCCGAGGGCTGGACCGGTTCCATGCCGACCAACGCCCTCTTGATCAGCGGCCCGAGCAAGACTGCCGACATCCAGCAAACCCTGGCCTATGGCGCGCACGGCCCCAAGGAACTGGTGCTGTTACTGCTGCAAGCAAATGGCCAATCAGTAGGCGGTGTGGCATGAACAACAAGGTCATCCCCATCCACCCGCGCGAAGACTTCCAGGCGCGCAGCCGCAGCGTCTTGAACGATCCGGCGCAGCGCAAGAATTTCCGCGGCGCCATGGACTATCTGCAAAGCAAGCGCAAGACCCAGTTTGCCGACGACTCCGAGTTGCAAGGCCTGCGCAATCTGGGCGAAGCGATCAGGAAATACAGCCTGGCGCATCTGCCACGCCTGCTGGAGCAGTTGGAGGCCAATCTGCAGGCACGCGGCGTGCAGGTGCACTGGGCGCAAAACGGCGACGAAGCCAATGCCATCGCCCTGTCGATCGCCCACAAGGCAAAGGCCACACGCATCATCAAGGGCAAGTCCATGGTGAGCGAAGAGGTGGGCTTTAACCACGCCATGGAGGCCGCCGGCATCGAGGCCTTTGAGTCGGACATGGGCGAGTACATCGTGCAGCTGGCCGGTGAGACGCCCTCGCACATCATCATGCCGGCCATCCACAAGACCAAGCAGGAAATTGCCGCCCTGTTTGCCAAGGAAGTGCCGGGCGTGCGCTACACCGAAGACGTGGACGCACTCATTGCCATCGGTAGGCGCGTGTTGCGGCAAAAGTTTGCCGAGGCCGACATCGGTCTCTCAGGTGTCAACTTTGCGGTGGCCGAGACCGGCACGCTGTGCCTGGTGGAAAACGAAGGCAATGGCCGCATGTGCACCACCGTGCCGCGCATCCACATTGCCATCACCGGCATCGAAAAAGTAGTGGAAAAGCTGGAACATGTGGCGCCCCTCGTGAGCCTGCTGACGCGCTCCGCCACAGGCCAGCCCATCACCACCTACGTCAACCTGATCAGCGGCCCGCGCCGCGCTGGCGAGCTCGACGG
>Ga0118677_10003270_pt1 | contig 30985 bp, 26 predicted proteins | sample AliMusrvi5mmetaG_FD_86154 | JGI IMG/M metagenome (GOLD analysis project Ga0118677, IMG submission 86154) | reverse complement strand
CATCCACTCTGCAATGACGATTGGGCCTACCATCCCGGTAAGCGCCGAACCTGAATTTTGTTTTATTAAAGTCATAATCGAGTATATATAAATTGCCCTTTTGAGTATACCTTGTGTATACGTTGAGTATACCTTGTGTATACCTTGTGTGTTTCTGAATAAATAAGGTATACCCATTTTATACTTATCGTATACAAATTTTATACGTAAAAGGTAAGCCAATAGTTACGGGAAAGAGAGGCAAAACAAAAGATTCTTCTACTGAATATTAATGGGGTAGAGGACAGTTTTTAATTGATCCGCAAACAGTCAGAAGTCTGGCCAAATAAAGGATCTTTTCCTTTTCCCGACCAATCCAACAGGAAAGGGCATATAAACAGAATCAAAATATTGATATAAGAAATGCAGGAGGAAAGATTATTTATAATTCAATATCGTTTAGTTAACGCCGTCATTGCGTACGAAGTGAAGCAATCTGTTGATTTATAGATTGCTTCGTTCCTCGCAATGACGATTTATAACAAAGATATATTCTTAATTAAACGACATTGAATTATTATTGGTAGTTTTCTATACATTTTGTAGATTTGCAGACCAGACCAGACCAGTATAACTAAAATCACTATTTATGAAACACTATTTGTATCTTCTTATCTTACTTGCAAGCCCTTTCCTGGGTACTTCGCAAACCAAATTCCAGTTTCAAAACACCAGTCTCTCCACCCAGGAGCGAGTCGAAAATCTTCTGTCAGAAATGACGCTTCAGGAAAAGATCGACCAGATGCGTTACCAGGCTCCAGCCATCGAACGGCTCGGTATCCCTGAATACAACTGGTGGAACGAATGTTTGCACGGCGTTGCACGGGCCGGTTATGCCACGGTATTTCCGCAGTCAATTACGATTGCCGCTTCATGGGATGCCGAATTGGTTCATCAGGTGGCTACAGTCATTTCGGATGAAGCACGTGCAAAGCATAATGAATTTGTGCGCAAAGGACAGCGTCAAATCTATCAGGGCCTGACGTTCTGGTCGCCAAACATCAACATATTCCGCGATCCAAGATGGGGACGCGGACATGAAACTTATGGCGAAGATCCTTACCTCACTGGACAATTAGGTCTTCAATTTGTTAAAGGCCTTCAGGGTGATGATCCGAATTATCTGAAGGTGGTTGCGACAGCCAAGCATTTTGCCGTTCATTCGGGTCCTGAACCTTCACGCCATGTGTTTGATGCCAAGGTCAGTGAACGGGATTTACGCGAAACTTATTTGCCTGCCTTCCGCACATTGGTGGTCGACGGCGGGGTTTATTCGGTCATGGGTGCCTATAACCGCTTACACGAACAGGCCTGCTGCGCCAGTACCGAGCTTTCAGGAATACTCCGCAACGAGTGGGGATTCAAAGGCTACGAAGTGAGCGATTGCTGGGCTATTGCCGATATCTGGCAGACACATAAAATTGCAAAAGATGCAGCAGAAGCTTCTGCATTGGCCGTGAAACAAGGAACCGATCTGGAATGTGGCGATTCATATAAAACATTACCTGAAGCAGTAAAACGCGGACTGCTTACTGAAAAGGATATTGATGTTTCGGTTGGCCGGTTGATGACTGCCCGTTTTAAACTGGGTATGTTCGATCCTGACGAGAAAGTAGCTTATGCACAGATTCCTTTTTCGGTGAATGACAATCCGGCACATGATTATCTGGCCAGGGTTGCAGCCCAAAAAAGTATAGTATTGCTTAAGAATGCCCAAAACACTTTACCCTTGAAAAAGACTCTTTCGAGGATTGCTGTTATTGGACCAAATGCGGATGAAGTAGAATCGCTCTGGGGAAATTACAACGGTATTCCTTCGCACCCGGTAACCGTATTGCAGGGAATCAAAAACAAGGTGGAGCCTCAGACCGAGGTCGTTTATGCGCAGGGAAGTGAACTTGCCGACGGGATCTCAAAGCTGGTACCTATACCATCCATATATCTGGAAACAGAAGATGGAAAGCAAGGTGCATTTGGGGAGTATTTTGCCAACAATAAGCTTGAAGGCAACCCATTGTTTACCCGCGTAGATGATAACATTAATTTTTACTGGGAAGCCGGCTCACCTGATCCACGGATGCCTGTAGATAATTTCGGCATTCGATGGACAACTTACCTGAAAGTGCCTCAAACCGGAGAATATGAAATTGGGGTATGGAGTATGCCGTCGTTTAAGATTTTCTACGAGGATAAAGAAATCCTCTCTGGGAATAACGAACACAGTGCTTTCCATGATTCTAAAAAGCTAAAGCTGGAAACTGGCAAGAAGTATAAACTTGTTTTCGATTACCGTAACTATCATGGGGATGCCGATGCCCGTTTGCTTTGGGCAACTCCGCAACCCAATATGCTTGCCCAGGCTGTTGAAGCTGCCAGGAAGTCGGATGTGGTTGTATTGGTATTGGGTCTGAATCAACGGCTTGAGGGCGAAGAAATGTCTATCCAGGTAGATGGTTTCAAAGGCGGGGATCGTACTCACCTGAACCTTCCAAAGACTCAGAGTAATTTGATGGAAGCCATCAAGGCTACAGGGAAACCTGTGGTTCTTGTTCTGATAAACGGTAGTGCGCTTTCGATTAATTATGCTGCTGAAAATATGAATGCCATACTGACTGCAGGTTATCCAGGGCAACAAGGCGGGAATGCGGTAGCCGACGTTTTGTTTGGTGACTACAATCCAGCCGGACGTCTGCCGGTTACCTACTACAAATCGATTGATCAGTTGCCCGCCTTCGAGAACTATGATATGGAAGGGCGCACATATCGCTATTTCCGTCAGACTCCGCTCTATCCGTTCGGATTTGGATTGAGTTATACTCACTTTACGTATTCGGAATTGAATCTTCAGAAAGAAGCTAAAATGGGTGAAAGCATTAATGTTTCGGCTAAAGTGACCAATGCCGGCGATCGTGACGGTGACGAAGTGGTGCAGTTGTACCTTACTGATGAAAAAGCATCAACACCTCGTCCAATTCGTCAGCTGGAAGGTTTTAAACGTATTTCACTGAAGAAGGGTGAATCTCAAATCGTACAATTTACCCTTGACCCACGGAAATTGTCTATGATCAACGATAAGAATAAACTGGTGGTTGAGCCTGGATATTTCACGGTTTCAGTTGGTGGCGAACAACCTGGATTTACAGGTACCACCAATGCCGAAACGACTCAAACCCTTACGGGAAGAATAAATGTTAAAGGGAAAGTATTAGAGATAAAATAGTTGGTTTAGGAATAGTTTGTGTGTGATCCCCTTTGGAAGTAATTCCAGAGGGGATTTTTTATTGGTTTTTAGTAAAATGGGATAGAGGTTTATTAGTTGTTTTCGTTGCTTTGAATCCATTCCTTTTTAGGAAATTTTGGAAACAATTGGATTATTCTTTATGTTTGTTGAAAAAAGAGATGCCAGTCATTTCAATGTTCTATGGTATTATTGTGCGGATGTTCCACTTTGATGATAAAAGGCACAGTCTTCCTCATATTCATGTGGAATATCAGGGTGAAGTAGCCGTAGTTGATATTGAAACAGCAGAGATAATTGCAGGTTATCTTCCACCCAAAAAACTGAGACTTGTTCAAGCTTGGATAGAAATTCATCAGGATGAATTAATGGCTGACTGGAAATTAGCAACAGAAGGAATGGAAACTTTTAAAATAGAACCACTCAAATAATGTACACAATTAAAAATATACATGTTGTAGGAGAAAATTCTCTTTTTGTGGAGTTTTCAGATGGTAAAACAAAAATAGTAGATCTTAAATCCTAATTTTAATAGTGGTATTTTTACACAACTAAAAGATCCAGGCTATTTCCAGTTGGTGAAGAATAACTCTTATTTTATTGCCTGGCCAAACAATCAGGAATTAAGTGCAGACACTCTCTATTACAGTTAGTTAAATCCCTTCAGTTTTATTGTACTTAATCTTTTTGTACTGATTGTTTATGAAAATTATATTTCTGAGAGTTTTGTTTATCGATAAACAATACCACTTTTCGTTTTCTCATATATTCCCTATTGAAGGAAGGATATAAAACTATCAATTAGCTTTTCCTCTATATTTTAATCTAAAAGGATTGGTCATAATTGAATTTCAACTCACTTTCTTCACCCAGATCTCAAATCTTCTGATCCAAACATAAACGATCGAAAGCAGAATACGGGGAAAAACCAGGATGACAATAGGATAACCTACAGCAACAAATAAAAGTGTATCTTCAAGTTGAGAGTGTGAGAGAGCGATATGGTGATTTAATAAGTCAGCATCTTCGGGACTCAGTTTTCCTTCCTCTGACTGACTGATCATGATCGCACCACCATAGGATAATCCCAGTGTATTGGCAACCATCCATAGAAAACCAGTACTGGCAGGCAAACCCATGATTCGTAAAAGGGGATTAAAAGGCATCAAAATCCATTTGATGAGGCCAAATTCATTGAGTATTTTCTGCAGGATAAGTAAGAGATTTACAAGAATGACAATTTTCAGGATTGTTACTGATATATTGGTGATCCAAATATGAAATTCAGGTATAAACTCTTTTGTTTCATGAATCAGGTTTACTGAAGCAATTTCAGGTTTACCCGGAAGCATAAGATTTAATAGTATCGCAGCGATGAAACTGCCCGATAAACGTATTGCTACCATTCTCCAGGGGTTGGAACCTGTCTTTTTCTGGATTGCAGTTTCTACGATTAAAGCATGAGAGATCAGGCACATTACAGCCAGGATAGTTCCTTCCCGGTAACCAATTCCCAGGGTAGTCATTACTGCAATTGCAGAATAGATGTTGGTGAAAAAGCTGGTAATCAGTACCACTGATGCCTGACCCGACAGTCCAATCAGTTTAAACAGGGGAGTAACCCAGCCTGCAATAATGTTCAGGATACCCAGGAAATCAAGCAAAAATACTGCAAACGAGACGGGAATGGTTAGTTTCAATAACCAGAGGACTGTTTTCATTCCCTGGGGAAGAGATGATTTAACACAGTTGGTAAGCCTTTCCTGTATATGTTGAGATTCCTTATTTTTCATAGTCAGGCAAATCAAGAAGCTGAACTTTGGGAAAGTTTTATACAAACGACAAAACTTTCCCAAAGTTGCATTTCTTAAAAAAGCCCCGCATGTGCGGGGCCCTGATGTTTTATTTGAATTTCTTCAGGAGATCTTTGACGGCATCTTTATGTACCGTAAATCCCATCATCTTTAGTTTGATGTAATCTTCGTGGAAGAAATAGTACCCAAAGTTTTTGCTGTTTGGATCTATATTCCTTGAACCTGAGCTTGAGTCTTTGATCAGGTACCAGTCTTTACCGAGGCCTTTGTAGTTTTCGAGGTAGCCAATCAACTGCATACCATGATCGTCGGTAGTTGTTTCATTGGAGAACCTGAACTGACGGGCATCATCGTTGATATAAGCTGAAGGAATATCGAAATCAGGAATCAGAGCACAATTGGTTTCACGACTGAATCCAGGCTCAGAGACATCGCCGCCAATACTCAGGGTATATCCTGCTTTAACAGCCTTTTTCAATGCGTCCATGAAATCGGTGAGCGGAACATTGTAGTATTCTTTGCTGTGCCACCAGTTGTCGGTAACTTTATACTCCACTTGCTGCCAAAAAGGTTCTTGTTTGTAGGAAAGGATTTCTACATAATCATCGGGATTGATCTGAAGGTAATCTTTCAGGTAGGTTTGCGGAGTATAAGTTTTGCCTTCTACCACAAACTCGGTTGGTGGCACTCCCAGGTAATGATTCATAATCGATTTGATGGTTCCCAGTGCATAGTCCACATTCCATGCATTAGAAGTTTTCATGGAATTCAGAAATGCAGTCATTTCTTCCACCATTTTGGCATGACTGTGATATTTGCGGCCATCAATCAAACCGGAATAGGCCTCTTCGGGAATAACACCATACATTTTCATGATACGTGCAACTGCATTGCCTTCAGAACCCTCTGAGAATGTTGAGTTCCCCCTTTTATCAATAAACCGTTTTGCCTTTTCAAGGTATTCGCAATACGCAGAATAGATCTCTGATATTTTTACTTTTTTACCATGCAGACGAAGTACTTCAGATTCGTAAAACGAAGTGGTTGAAAAACTCCAGCAGGTTCCGGCATTTCCCTGCGAAAGGGTAGGATTACACCAGACAGTTTTATATAGTGAAGGGTCGTTGGGAAGATCCATTCCTGTCTGATCCATTACAAACCTTACATAAGGTGCTTTTTCAGCCTGCTTTTCTTCTACAGCAGTCACATCTTTCATGATTGATTCAATGTAAAAGCCTTTCCCTTTATCCTCGATAACAATTTTGCCTTTACTTACATTCTGAGCCTGACTGCCAAATACAAACAGGACTAATCCACCTGCGATTACAAATATTCTCTTCATGGTTATAAATTATTTTAAGTTCGAAATATAGATCAATATTTTGCCCTACTTCCTGAAATAAATCAGGTTTTTGGTAGTCTTATTTTCATCTCTAATTTACCCTTTTCCTTATTTCTCTTTTCTAACTAATTGAACTCCAGTTAAACTCTGTATTCTTCATCTTTAACAGGTTATATACAAGCACCTGGTTCTCCTGCTTCTCAAGCTTCGGATCACTATCCAGAACATCAGAGGCCTGGTTTCGGGCATGTTGAAGTATTTCTCCGTCACGACCCAGATTGGCAATCTTCAGCGAAAAGCCAATCCCGCTTTGCTGTGTGCCTTCCAGGTCACCTGGACCACGCAGCTGCATGTCGACTTCCGCAATCTCGAATCCATCATTGGTGCGTACCATCGTTTCGAGGCGTTTACGGCTTTCATTACTGATTTTGTAGGAAGACATCAGCAGACAGTAAGATTGTTCGGCTCCACGGCCTACACGACCCCGTAACTGGTGTAATTGGGACAGGCCAAACCGTTCTGCGCTCTCGATGATCATTACCGAAGCATTCGGAACATCTACTCCGACTTCAATGACCGTTGTTGCCACCATTATCTGTGTTTTTCCTTCCTTAAACCGATTCATCTCATTCTCTTTATCGCCAGGTTTCAATTTGCCGTGTACCATGCTGATGGAATAACGGGCAAATACCTGTTTCAGCAATTCATAGCCATTCTCTACATTCTTCAGATCCAGTTTTTCCGATTCCTTGATCAGTGGATAAACCACATAAACCTGTCGTCCTGCATCAACCTGATCTCGAATAAAGTCATAGACCTGTTTACGTCGGTTTTCATAGTAATGAAGAGTTTGTATAGGTTTCCGTCCTGGCGGCAATTCGTCGATGACCGAAACATCCAGATCTCCGTAGACGGTCATGGCCAGTGTTCTTGGAATTGGTGTAGCAGTCATTACCAAAACATGAGGAGGGGTAAATTCATTCTTTTTCCAGAGCCGCGCACGCTGAGCAACGCCAAAACGGTGTTGTTCATCAATAATCACCAATCCGAGTTTCATGAAGTTGACCTTATCTTCAATCAGAGCATGGGTTCCAATCAGCAGTTGCAAGCTCCCGTCCTCCAGTTGTTCGTGAATGATCCTTCGTTTGGCTATCCGGCTTGATCCCGTGAGCAGGGCAATTTTGATTCCCAGACCGTCAGTCATCTTTTTGATTGAATTGTAATGCTGAATGGCCAGGATTTCAGTCGGCGCCATGAGGCTGACCTGGTAGCCATTGTCAAAGGCAATCAGTGCAGTCATTAATGCCACAAGTGTCTTTCCGCTGCCCACATCACCTTGAAGCAGTCGGTTCATCTGCTTGCCCGAGCCCATATCTTTGCGTATTTCCTTGATTACTTTCTTTTGGGCGTTGGTTAGTTCGAACGGAAGATAACTGCTGAAAAACGTGTTAAGATTATAGCCCACCTGCGAAAATACAAACCCCTTAAATGAACCTTCGCGCTTGTGCTTCAGGTTTAATATCTTCAGCTGAATGAAAAACAGTTCCTCAAATTTAAGTCTGAAAATAGCTGTCTTCAATAAGGTTGGGTTTTCGGGAAAATGAACTTGCCTCAGAGAAAGCGGTAATGGCATTAGTTTAATCCTGGAAATTAATGAATCGGGGAGTGTTTCAACGATTTTGCCTTCAAGGAGTGCCGACAGATTGGATTGAAATTTATTCAAGGCCTTGCTTGTCATAAACTTCTTTTTCATGTTATCAGTCGTATTGTAGAAAGCCTGAAAAACACCTGAAGTAATTGGCTTATTGTCGGCAGGTTCAAGTTCAGGATGAACCATGTTCATCTTTCCCCCAAAAACTGTAGGTTTCCCGAAGAGGATGTATTCAACATTAATCTTTAAGTTTTCTTTTACCCACTTGATCCCCTGGAACCAAAGCAGTTCCATCACTCCCGAGTCATCACGGAAATGTGCAATCAGTCGCTGACGTACTCCTTCGCCTGTGGTTTCGAACCGCACAATACGGCCTTTAAGCTGAATATAGGACATGTTGTCAGTGACTTCGGAGATCTTGTAGAATTTCGTGCGATCGATATATTTGTAGGGAAAATAGTACAGGAGATCATTAAAGGTGAAAATCTTCAGTTCCTTTTTAAGAAGTTCAGCCCTCTGAGGTCCGACGCCGGGTAGAAATTTAATATCCTGATCCAGATACTCTGACATAGGGCAAATATAAAGATTTTATGTTTCTTGTAGTGTTTGGATTATTTTAAACGCTTTTATGTATTGATTTTTCCTCGTTATGGCAACAAAAAGGTACTTTTGGGGTTTTACAAAAAGTCAGATTATTACCTATTCATGAAAATTGGATTCAATAAATTGTAATAAACTAAACCTGTTATCAACTAATTCGTTTTAAACAAATCTGCCGAAAGATGGAAGCTGTTATCAAACTCGAAAAAATAGTAAAGAACTACAAAGTAGGAACTCAGATCGTAAGGGCCCTGCGTTCTGTTTCTCTTAATATCAATAAAGGCGAATATGTGGCCATTATGGGTGCATCTGGCTCGGGTAAATCTACCATGATGAACGTAATTGGCTGCCTCGACACTCCAACAAGCGGTTTTTATGAACTTAATAATCAGGATGTAAGTCATTTGTCGGATGACGAATTGGCTGAAATCAGGAATAAGGAAATTGGCTTCGTATTTCAGACCTTTAATTTGCTTCCCCGAAATACAGCCCTGGAAAATGTGATGTTGCCTTTGGTATATGCCGGAGTTAAGAAACAGCAGCGGATTGTAATGGCGGAGAAGATTCTGACTGAAGTTGGTTTGGCCGATCGTATTGAGCACAAGCCAAACGAACTCTCCGGAGGACAGCGTCAGCGTGTAGCTGTTGCACGTGCCTTGGTGAATAATCCATGTATTTTACTTGCAGATGAGCCCACAGGTAACCTGGACTCCAAGATATCTGAGGAAATTATGCAATTGTTTGCTGAAATTCATCGTAAGGGTAATACCCTGATTGTTGTGACTCATGAGGAATCAATTGCCAAACATGCCCACCGGATTATTCGACTAAAGGATGGTGAAATAGAAGCCGACTATGTCAATCCTGATCCGGTATATTAAAACAAACATTCAATGCAAATTTATACACGGACAGGTGACAACGGAACTACAGGTTTAATAGGTGGTTCAAGGGTGAAGAAGTATGACCTCCGGCTGGAAGCTTACGGAACAATCGATGAGTTGAACTCATACATTGGATTGGTACGTTCTTTGCAAAACGATGAACAGGCTGATAAGGTGCTGGAGAAGATTCAGAATAAACTGTTTGTTATCGGTGCAAACCTTGCAAGCGATGAAGCAGCGGTAATGGTCAAAAAACAATTGCCTTGCAAAGAAGCAGACGTACTGATGCTTGAGAATGAAATGGACCTGCTGTTTACCGTTCTGCCAAGACTGAATAACTTCATCTTGCCGGGTGGTTGTCAGGCTTCCGCATATTGCCATGTGGCCCGTACTGTTTGCCGTAGGGCTGAACGAAGGATTGTGGAACTGTCTGAGAAAAACGAAGTGGATGCCATTTTAATTAAGTATATTAACCGACTCTCTGACTATCTTTTCGTGCTTTCCAGAAAGGTGTCTATGGACCAGAAAGCACCTGAAATACTGTGGTCTCAGGAGAGTTCGGAATAATAAATATATTTGTTTGAACAATCCATTTTTTTGTTATATTCGCAAAAGTTAAAAAACCAAGTTATTAACCTCCTAATTTATAAATGATATGTACTGGACACTTGAATTAGCCTCTAAATTAGAGGATGCCCCATGGCCGGCAAGCAAAGATGAATTGATCGACTTTGCGATTCGCAGTGGTGCACCACTTGAAGTAATTGAAAATTTGCAGGAGATTGAAGACGAGGGAGAGATCTATGAAAGTATTGAAGACATCTGGCCGGATTATCCGAGCAAGGATGATTTCTTTTTCAACGAAGACGAATATTGATTCTTAATAATATTCCGAAACGCAGGGTCAAAAGCCTTGCGTTTCTTATTTATTGCAATTTCATTTACTGATACTGAATGTATATGGGTTGAGGTTTCAGTCTCATCAGATCTGTAGGCGTTAACATTCTATGAGGCGCCTTTTTCAGGTCGTTCTTGTAAAACAGTTTAAAGCCCGTAAACTGTACTGGTTCCTTATAAATGTAAAGCTTGTAGGTACTGTATTTCAGTGTTGGTTCACCCCATCCGTCCATGTTCATGACCACCTGCACTTCAGGGTGCAAAGCTATCTTACGGTAGTTCTTCACCATTCCTTGCGTAAAGCGATGTACAATGAGGATTTTAGGGCTCAGGTGATTCTCCTTTACTAATTTGGTCAGGTATTCCGAACACCAATTAATGTCACTTTCATCCATGGTTCCTATTTTGCGTCCCGGAACATTGCCTCCCTTCATCGAAAACTCAGGATCAATACCCAAATGTACCTGCGGCATTTTCAGGTATTTTTCCAACAGAGGAACTTCATTTCTTACATTACTCAGCGCAACCTGTACATCTAAAAATACTATGGCATTCCCCATTTTTGCGATCTCTATTACCGAATCCAGCTGAGCATCAGGCATTCGTTTACAGTATTTGCCGTCTTTCATCGGAATGCCCTGAGCAACAGCGGCAATATAATGTATGGCAGGTTGTACAGGAGTCTTGGGATCTATCTTTTCCCATTTTTCTACCTCTACTTTTAACCTTTTCCACATTTCCCTTGGCGGATATTCACCCAGAACTCCCATTTTCTTTGAATACAGGTTGCCATAGTACGCTACAATTCTTTTGAAAGGCAGAATTGCTCCAACCAATGGATAGGAGCGAAGGTGGTTAGGCCATATTCCTGTGGTATCTCCATTTGCAAGGGATACCAGTTTATTCCGATAGGCAAGAGTATCTAATACTTCTACTTTCTTTTCAGGTATCTGAACTACGACTTTTGCAACCGTAGTATCTTTCTCAGTTTTCTTCTCTGTTTTTGCATTACATCCGCTAAAAATCAAAATAAGCGTAAACGCTAAAAGAATAATGTGTCTATAGTTCATGATTGAAATCCGAAAGTTAAAAATATCTGTTGCTTTTGTTTCTAATTACTATGTTCTTTTGCGCTTATGCATTTTTTTTGGGAAAGGCCCGGTGCATGGATTTAAGCATTCCCTGCGGAGTACATTCAGGCACTATTATCCGGCGTACCGATTGTAAAGGCTCAATTGCATCGCGTTTCGAAAATAACGAGAATGAAAGCTTAACGTATTTGCTGAGTTCCACCGCCCCTTTATGGTCGTATACTCCGTTAGGGTAAGCCCAGTATTCAACCGGCATGCCAACTATCCCTTCAAGTTTTTTCTTAGGGTCTGCTACCTCTTTCTGCCAGTCAGCAGCATCCTTGTATTTGATCACCATCGTATGATCCCAGCTGTGCAATCCTACTGTATGTCCGGCTTTGGCTAATTTCACAATCTGATCGGTTGTCATGTAATTCTTCTTATTGTAGGTGATAGTCATGATAAAGAAGACACCTCTGAATCCATATTTTTCCATCACCGGAGCAGCAATCCTTGCATGTTCCTCTCTCGAATCATCAAAGCTTATGACTACAGGTTTTGTTGGCAGAGCCTTATTGTATACCAGGTAATCATACAATTGTGCGGCTGTTATGGAGTGGTAACCACTGTCAGCCAGTATCTTCATATGTGCGCTAAATGTTGCAGGGCTTACCCTGTAGTCGCTTTTTGGGCCTTCTGATATACGGTGATAACAAAGAACTGGTATTTCAGGTTTTGCAAGAATCTGTGCAGTGGTGTTTGCAGTCTCCTTGACAGTCACATTGTCTTTACTTGCAACATTTTCTTTCGCTGCAACAGTCTGGATTGCTACAGCTGCATTTTCCTTCTTTGGTTGATTGGCGTGGCTACATCCTAAACCTATTAACCCCAGTACTATCGCGCTAATTATATATTTTCTTCTCATTTTATTTCTTTGAATTGGAAACCCTCCTGCCTTTTCATTGATCGCTTATTGCGAATCGATTAATGCAATGACCTGAACTCTCCTGAATATGTAATTTTACAAATTTAGAAGAAAGAAGACTTACTCAACCAATTGTTGATAAGTATTATTTCACCATAGATTGATAGATTAACTCTTGTATTTTGGTCCGAATTCCCGTTTTAGCCAGTTTATTTACTCCGTCATAGGGATAAGTACGATTGCTCAGAAAAACATAGACAAATCGATTAACAGGATCGACCCAGCAACAGGTTCCTGTATAGCCTGTATGACCATATACCACCTGTGGTGCCGATTTGCAGCAAGGGTTATGTTTCATATTTGAAGGAACGGGTTTGTCGTAACCCAGATCACGCCTTCCGCTTTTCGAAGTGGTCGTTGTGAAGAGCCTGCATGTTTCTTCGCTAAGGTATCGTTTCCCATCCAGTTCACCATTATTGAGTAACATCTGGTAAATAGATGCAACATCAGTGGCCGTCGCAAATAATCCGGCATTACCAGAAACTCCACCCAGAAAGGCAGCATCAGGATCATTCACATAACCTTGAACTCTTCCGTTACGCAAGCCATCCCTTTGTAAAGTTGGCGCAATATCTTCCTTTTTATGCTTCCGCAAGGGAAGATAAGTCAGGTTGTTTAGGTTCATTGGTGTATAGAACTCCTTGTCCAGAAACACATCCATGGTCGTACCGCTAATTGTTTCCGCAATTTCTTTCAACAGAATAAAGTTAATGCAACTGTAACAATAAGTCTTTCCCGATAGGTGCGCCCTGGCGATCATCTCCATTGCCGCCTGATGAAAGCGATTGCTGACATAGAAACTGTCGGAGACCTGTAAGGCATATTCATCCGATGGAATCTTTGATACCCAGTCTTCCTTGAATTTAAATGTAGAATTAGCAATACTGTTTGGTTTCCGCACCTGAGGTATTGTCGCAACTGCCGGTTTTGTCTTAGGTGTAGGTTTCGATGTATGTGTAGGTTTCGTTGTATGTCCCGATTTTGTCTTATGTACTGACTTTTTTGATTTCGGTATATTCCTCTGCTCAATGGCAAGACTATAGAATGGAAGACCTGCAGGCAGTCCCGATTCATGAAACAACAGTTCTTTAATCGTTATGTTGCTCTTATCCGTGCCCTGGAGGAATGTTAGATATTGTGATGCATTATCGGTCAGTTTGAGTTTACCCTCATCGTAAAGCTTCATAATAGCCAGCAAGGTCCCTGTGGTCTTCGAAAGGGAAGCCAGATCATACATGGTGGTAGGTTTCACCTCTTGCTTAGTCTCGTAGGTATAATTTCCAAAGCACTTATCATAGACCGGTTTGCCTTCCTTCAATACCAATACCTGGCAGCCGGGGAAAACCTTTGCCTTAATGCCTGCCTTCACAATTGAGTCGATACGGGAGAGCCTTTTAGAACTCATCCCAAGATCTTCAGGTCTGAAAAGCGCTGAAGCATTCGTAAATAGGGTATCTTTTTTTAGGACAGGATTGGTGCCATTATTTCCGGTACGGGCCGAATTGTTATTCCCTGCCTGATCAGATATGATTATTGAAAAGAAGAGGACCAATAATGTTAGGATCTGTTTTTTCATAGTTAGCGTTTACATCGTTCATCGCAGTCTCGAATTCTTGCTAAATCATAAGCAAAGTAACACTTTTTTTTATCTTATACAATATTTTAGCCTAAAAACTCCTTATCTGCGTCATAGTTAGGCTTTTTATAACGTTTTTTATCCCTTGCTTGTTTAAATTGGCCGATAAAATTCTTTGTTAAGTTAACGTCTATTCAAAATTACTAAATTCCCTGATAATTATTCACAAGACATAGATCTCGAGTGGTTTGCCATTAACCGGAAGTTATTCATTATATGATTAATTTAATTGTCCGCATTATTCTCTTCCGAATAATTAAAACTTCTTGATTTTAACAGTCTATTTTTGCTTTTTATTTTTATCGTGTCTGATTTGTAATAACATGCTAATAATTACCCCAATCATGGCTGTTATCACAAGATATGACCCTACATTCTTTGGCCAAATCGAATTGGTATTAGTCAAAAGTATCAATTCAGCAATAATCACAACAATTGCAAAAACTATCAGTCCGATTCTAATTATATTCATTTCTGTCAACTTATAGTTTAGTCATTATTCTATCGAGATTCGTTGTTTCTATAATGACTGATTTCTAATCAAGCAAATATTCCATTAGTCTAAAGATTCGCGTTGTTGCTGTGAAGGTTGTTCCCTATCTTCCATGAAATCCGAAGTGAAAATATCAGTACTGTCAATCAAATTTTGCCACGGATTATGGTACGGAATAATGTAGAGCGAATTACCTACTTTCCTAAGGTAAACCTTGTCATCGTCAATCCTCATTTTCTTCGGAATCCTGATGTCTTGTTCTCCTCTATTGTTTTTAATATCAATTGTTTCAATCCCCACATTCAAAGAGTTTTAGAATTCAAAGATAATTAATTTGATTGAATTTTTAATAGGAGTCACCTGAGAGTAAAGCCAAAATCATGTAGATATACTTTATAGGTATTTTACCGATAAATCCTAAATCATGAGAATACTGCACTTCAAACCTTTCTGGTTTTGGCGGATTAATAGTTTTCTGTTAACAAAACGCTAAAACCTCTATTACAGTATTTTGCTAAGCGTATTTGTTTATATTTCTGTTAAGTTACATATACGCTTACTACTATAGTCATTTGGTCATCCAAGAAACCAATATATAAATAATGGTCCTTCTCTCCAGGAATGCTTCGTGTAAAGCTTTGAACGATTTGTTCGGTCTTATAATTTCCCATAACTTTATCTAATTCGTCAGAACCTATAAAATCATTAACCTTATTTTTTACCATTCGGTTGTCATTTGAGAGGTCATTTAATAATGAATTATAGTCTGCTGTAGAAATATTTATTAACGATGCAGAACAATAGTCACCGTGAAAGTCTGGATAGGAAGCCTCCTTACGAATTATTTTTGCTGTCTTTGGAATCATTCTCAAAGTTACTTCCTTAAATTCTGAAAAATAAAAACTATCTCTTGGATATATGGATATGTAGCCTTCATAAACAGTCCAGATTGGAGCAATTATTAGTAAAATTAATCCTACATATTTTATTCCTTTTCTTATAAACCAACGGTTAATGAAAAAAGCAGCAACTGTCGGCAGAGCAACAATTGTCAATATGAGAACTGTCGCATATGCTATGAAAAAGAACACAAATATTTTGTCAACTATCGATGCCATTTTATTAGTCTTAAATTACCGACAACATTAATCTATCACCAAAGATAAAGCACTTTTCGGCCTTTCGCTTATATTAACCCGTTTTATTTTAACTCTTTAGCTTCTCACTGTCAAATTAACCTTTCTTCTAAATATTCAATGCCTTTTCCTGCTAAAAGGCTACCTTCAAAGTGTCACCTTGTGTATACCTTGTGTATACATTGAGTATACCTTGTGTGTAGCTTGTGTGTTCACGAACACATAGGCTATATTTATGGTAATCTTATTCTATACAAAAATTATACACAAATACCAACCCGAGGGGCACCCGTTGATTACTCAAACAGGACCCATTCACGGTGTTGAAAAAACTGCTGATGGAATAAGGTAATCTGTAAAAAAAGATTAGTAGGTTTGTATACTCCTGCATGATTTGCTTTTCGACAGGACCAAATGATTAATACAATGATATGAATAAAAGATTTTTTACCTTCCTGATAGCCGGGCTGATCGGAGTCTCTGCTATGGGACAGGAATTCAAAGATAATGACCTTTTTACTGTAAAAAGATCGCCGGAGCCTTTTTTGTTTTCGACGACCACGCTCACACCTCAAGACTTAAAATGGAGTATGGATTATTCCAGCAGTTATGGTGAAAGGGTTTCGGGCCCTTTTGGATATGATGGTTTAGGGCAGCAATTGGCTGTGAAAGGCTACCTGGGAAACCGGTTCACATGTTATGCGAGTTCAACTTTCGGTTTTTCCAGTGGAGCCCAGGTTTTAACTGCGCAACAGGCTGAAATAATTCGTGATCTTATCGGGGGTAAAAAGACAATGGGTTTGCGCATAGGATTGGGTATTGGGGTACAAAGGGATTTTAACAATGTGAAATCGCTATTAAGCCGTGTTACCGCATCGTTTGATGCACCACGCTGGAAGTTTGGCGGAAATTTGCTCTTCGAAAAGGCCTTTGCTAAAGACAGGGATGATATTGATGTCATCTCGAGTCTGGGGTTCCATTACTGCTTATTAGGAAGACTTTACGGAGGAATGGAAGCGGTTGGGGAAGATCTGGAAGGTTTTTGGGAAAAGGATGAAGCTGAAGGTGGTGCAAAACTGCTCTTTGGACCTTCCCTGAATATGACCTCCAATAATTCGAGGATTTCATTTTCTATTTCAGGCGGGCCGGTCGTTTATGCCACTCATAGCCCTCTTATCAATACGGAAGCGATGCGGGAGCTTCCCAATCAACCGGGTTTGACGATCAGGGCCCGCGTGGTATTTAATTTGTCGGGTACTTAAATTGATAATACTGAAATGAATATTACGGCGAAGAAACGGCTCTATTCTTCCACTTTCTTCTTCGGTTTATTCTGAACTTTGGTTATGATGGCAGGTGCGGCAGATGGAACGGGGTGGCGAAATATATCTTCCTTGTTTTTTGGGCGTATTTCTTTCTGCCAGTTAAAACCAGACAGAAGTTTGTCGCTCTCTTCCAGTTTGGACAAAGGCTTGAGCTCACCTTCAGGCGATGTTATGAAGACAATCTTTTTGACCTTTCCCTTATCCATATAAATGGTAATGTTGCTGCTCTGGGCATTATTCAGGCCAATTATGCCGGTATTGTCGCGTGCATAATAATTCGATTCCCCGCTTCCTTCGACATTAATCCGGTACAATTCATTTTTGCGGACAAAGCCGGTCATGTCTTTGCCCTTGATCTGGTTAAATCGCAGGCTGTCGTCTTCCATGGCAATGATAAATGCATCTTCCTTCATCCTGATTTCGTCCGGGTCCTTCGTGCGGTTAATCATTTCGATGTATTTAGCTGTGATCTGGTTCTTACCCGACCAGATCACCGGTTCGGTATAAAGTTGAATCGTGGAATCTTTTGACCAGTAGGCCAGAGAATCACATTTCCCCTGAAAATCCTTTCTGAAAAACCTGACTTTATAATAAGCCAGAACCAGACGGGGGTCTTTTTTATTTTTTGGAATTGTCTTATCCGTAACCAGGGTTCCTTTAACTAAAGTGTCGAGTTGTGCGGCAGGTGCAACCAATGTTGGTGCAGCCACCACAGGACCTCTTTTTACAGTTGGAACGATAGTGTCGACGGGCAGTACCATGGCAGCCAGAGTGTCAACAGGGGTGGTTCCTGCAAGCACTTTGGGAGTTGTTTTAATTGGGGGAATCACTTTCCGGATTGTGGTTGTGTCAGGCCTCGTTTTCAGGAGGTCGGCGTGCAGGTATAGCGAATCGGTTTTGGAATACTGAATGAGTACCGCCGAATCGGTTGCGGAGGCAACTTTAGTCAGATCGTTATATTGAACGCGGTTTCCCAGCACGATGATACTGTTCTCGATGTCCTGGATACGCGCATGTCCCATTGCGAGGCCTTCTCCATTGTGCTTGTCGTAATAGATTGAATCGGCCTTCACATTCTGTTTCGAATTCCAGATTCTCGGTTTCTTAGTCAGATGGGCATATCCTGCCATACTGTCGTACCATCCGTATTCGGCATAAAGGGTATCTTTCTCGTTGAAAATATGGGTAGGCCCTTCCATGAATACCTTTTTGGTCGCCGTATAATAGATGAGTGTATCGGATTTGATACGGTAATCTTTGGTCACCACATCGACCTTGGTTTTGAAATAAGCCTTTTTCTGATTGACAAAATACTGACCAATGACTGAGTTCAGCACATTGGTTGAATCTTTTACTGTTCCCGAATAATTGTACGAAGCCATATCGTTTACCATGGAGTAATCCAGCGAATCAGTTGTCAGGGTTATTTTTTTATCGATCAGTCTCACATTCCGGCGGGCTTTTGCCAGTTTGGAGTTTCCATTGTATTTTACGAAATCGGCATACATGTTCAGTGTGTCACCTCTTACAATATGGACATTTCCAAAAGCATCCAGGGTATTATTGGTGTAGGAATACATGCTGTCGCACCACATCAGGGCGCCGTTTACTGAAATTTTCACATGTCCCAAAAGGCGTTGGGCATTGGCAACAATATGTTGATTGTAGTTCAGATCATCGGCTTGAAGGATGTTGACTCGTGTTTTATTTTGAGCCTCACTATATTCAGAAAATGCCAGCAACCCGATAAGGCCAATGAAAGCCAGACGGCTAACAGTTTTCAGGAATGAACCTAACTTTATCATTCGGTATGCTTCATGTATTTCTCTATCAACTTTCATTTCTGCAATCTTTGTTGCTTTGCTTATCATTTGATCCCGGAAACAAAAGTAAGGAATTACTTAATGATCTTTCGAAACTGCTTTTATTTGTTTTTTTGCTCACGACTATTTCATCAAATCAGCAATAATGTCTTCAACCGATATGTTTTCGGCCTCGGCCTTATAGTTTTTAATAATCCGGTGACGCAAAATGTTAACGGCTACTTTTTTGATGTCATCAATATCGGGTGAATATTTACCCTGAAGGGCAGCCATTGTTTTGGCACCGAGAACGAGGTATTGCGAGGCACGCGGGCCTGCACCCCATTTGAGGTATTTATTGGTGATTGGCGCTGCCAGTTCTGTGTTGGGGCGTGTCTTGGCCGACAACCCAACTGCATATTTAAGCACGTTTTCGTTTACAGGCACTTTCAGTACCAAATCCTGAAAATAACGGATTTCTTCTTTGGAAATGATTTCTTTCAGTTGAGTGCTGAAGTCGGAAGTTGTGTTCTGAACGATGATCAGCTCGTCAGCGAATTTGGGATAATCGAGCCAGATGGAGAACATAAACCGGTCGAGCTGAGCTTCGGGCAGGGGATAGGTTCCTTCCTGTTCGATGGGATTTTGAGTAGCCAGAACGAAAAATGGTTTGTCGAGTTCGTATTTCTGACCTGCAGCTGTAACCGTACGTTCCTGCATGGCTTCGAGCAGTGCGGCCTGAGTCTTTGGGGGGGTACGGTTGATTTCGTCTGCCAGGATGATGTTGGCGAAAATGGGTCCCCGGATGAATTTAAATTCACGGTCCTTATCGAGGATTTCCGTGCCGATTATGTCCGACGGCATCAGGTCGGGGGTAAACTGAATGCGTTTATACTGAAGACCGAGTACTTCGGCAATCGTATTCACAAGCAGTGTTTTTGCGAGTCCCGGAACGCCGATGAGCAGGCAATGGCCCCTGCTGAACATGGTTACCAAAACCTGGTCGATGATTTCGTCCTGTCCGTAAATACGTTTTTTTATCTCCGTACGCAGCTCTCCGAACTTTTGGCTCAATCCATTGACCGCTTCAACTTCATTCTTATAGGTCATCTTTTCTAATTTGCTTATTTATTTCGTCCAGCCTTTGTATTTGAAATTACAATTCACATAGCTGTCATCGATATGCACATATGTACCCGCCTGTTTATCGCGAATCCATTTGTCAAGCGTTTTCTCCTTTTTTGAGGCCATATATTGGTTGCTCAGTTCCACGTAATCATCGCGCATATTGGCTTTGTGTCCAGGAGTATTACTGAGGAGTTTCACAATTTTATAGATGGGTCGCTGTTTATCGTCGAGCGTTTTAAATGGCTTCGAGATTTCGTTGATGTTCATTTTGGTAATCACCTTACTTACATCAGGATCAAGTTCGCTCAGTTTCCATTTTGCTTCACTGGTTTCAGGATTAATCACCACGCCACCATTGTTTCTTGAGTCTTTGTCGAATGAGTATCTAATGGCTGCATCCTCGAATTTGAAAGTGCCTTTGCGGATAAAATCAGCAATACTGTCAATATGGCTATAGGCAACTACCATCGCCTCGGGTGTAACTTTAGGTTTCATGATGATGTGACGGGTTTTGATTTGCTCGCCTTTACGGTCAATGACCTGGATAATGTGATAACCAAAGTCGCTTTTCACCACATTGGAAATTTTGTCTCCCTTCAGGTTAAATGCTGCGGCAGCATAGGCAGGGTCAAGTTGTCCCCGTCCCATATAGTCGAGTTCACCGCCGTTACGGGCAGCTCCGTCTTCCGAATACATCACTGCCATCGGAGCGAAACTGCTTTCACCGCTTTCGATGCGGTGTTTCAGGTCGCGCAAAAATGCCTTGATGCGGTCTTCCTCTTCAATAGTGATTATAGGCAATATGGTAATCTGTGCATATTCAATCTTTGAATCGATCTGCGGGATTTCAGCATCGGGTAAGCTTTTAAAATGTGCACGAACCTCGGAAGGAGTGACAGTCACCTTATCGATGATCTTGTTTTCCATCTGTTGGGTCATCTGCTGATTTTTAATGACTTCCTGAAGATCTGCCTTTATATTGACGATCGATTTTTTGAAGTAGGCTTCCACTTCTTTTTCAGAGCCAAGATGGGAAATAAAGTACTGGATACGTTGTTCGAGACTTTGGTTCAACTGACTGTCGCTAACCGTGATGGTAGTATCGAGTTCAGCTTCGGCAAGAAGGAGCTTATCCCTAAGTAAATTCTCAAGTATCTCGCATTTCATATCGCCTTCAGTGGTAATTCCCTGTGCCTGTTGCTGCTGAAACATGCTTTCGATGTCCGATTTAAGAATAATGTTCTTTCCTACAACGGCCACAATCTGGTCAACAACTTTATCCTGTGCCTGTGTCGGATTGCCTGAAACAATACATCCGGTCAGGATAAATAAACCAATTAGTTTTCTGATCATATACGATTATTTTTTATTTTATAGATTTTTACTTTGTTTTTATCAAGACCTTCCTTATAGATGTCTTTTTCGATTTGTTTTAAGAACTCTATTTTCTGTTTACTTAAAATCAGGTTGCGGATGTCGCCCTGTACATATTCGATGGGTGAAACCTGTCCTGAAAGCCGGTAATCACGGATGCAGACAATATAGTAATAATTCATATCACTGCTTTCGCTGAACCGGTTTCTTTGAAGAAAGTTATCCTGATCGGTAATAACAACCGGGGTGTTTTTCAGAACCATGTCGGCGGCGACCCATTGATCGTTAAACCGGTCGTAGGCTTTGGCGTAGCTCACACAGTATTCGTTCAGTTTGGCGACTTTATCCTTCGCATCGCTTGCACAAAGATCCTTGAGATTTTCAGGACTTGAAACCTCTAACGGAACCTTAATGTAAATGGCTTTAACAATATTGCGATTCAAAATGAAGCTTTCACGGTGTTCATTGAAGTACTTCTGAATATCAATGTCTTTGACTATTGTATCCATTTTTTGTTTCATCAGCTCATTTTTGTACCTATATACAATGAGTGAACTGCGGTATTCCTCCAATTCCCTGCTCACATCTTTCATTCCGGCTTTCAGATTGTCCTCTGCTTTTTGTAACAAGAGTTCGCGTTGCACCCATTTCTTGATATAATCCTCGGCCCACAATGAACTATCGGTTGCATCCAGATAATTAGGAATGTAACCCGAAAGTTCTTTCATGGTTAAAACCTTGTTCCCCACCTTGGCAACTGGTTCATCCGTTTCAACAAACAAGCTGCATGCTGAAAGCAGAATTGTCAGAAAAGCAATATGGATAAGCCTTTTTTCCATTAAATAGACGGAATTCTTTTAAATACCTTTTTGTTTACAACTACCGGATATCTTGTTTTCAAAGATTCAATCCATTCTTTTTCAATTTGTTCCTGAAAGTCGGATGAATAAAGACCCCAGGCATCTTTCAATCCTTTTTGTTCGTTCGGAACAATTTTCCCATGAACCAGTGTAATTTTTTCATCAAAATCAGCCGGTTTAGGTCCACTCCAAATAAAATAATCAACAACTGGATTTTCACCCTTTTCAACGGCAACATCAGTAAACTGGATATTGTTTTCGGTTTTCGTATTGAAAACATCAGTAAGTTCCTCTTTGCTCATTTCCTTTTTATCGAGCATAGTCTCTACCCGTGTTCGGGTTTCTGCGTCTTTGGCTTTAATGATCCATCCTTTGAACCGATTGTTCCAACTGTACTTTTTTGTTGTATGGTTGAAATAATTCTGCAAACGTGCAGTATCGGCGGATGCTACATCCCATATTTTATCTTTCGAAATATTGAAGAGTAGGATGCCATCGTGATATTCCTTATAGACCCGTGCAAAATCAGGGTATTTGGTTTCAAGCTGTGTGTTTTCGTATTCCAGTAATTTCTTATTGATGTATTTATCCAGCAGTCCGGTTAATTCAGCTTCTGTTTTGGTCTTTTTAGGAATATATTTTTGTTCCTTGAGATATTCAGTAAAATTACCGCAATTAAGATTTTGGTTGGCAAAACTGACTAACTGCATGTTTTTTATAGGGCCCACCTTAATAGAAAGGTTCTCCCTTCCAGCTGTATCGGCAAGCAAGGTCACCAGTTTTGCGAAATTCTCCTTTTCGATTTTTAATTGATACTCAGCACGTAGTTTGCGATCAAATGATTCATCGCTATACTTGCTGATTGCCGGATTCTGTTTGATTTTAGTTTCGAGATCAGGGCGCATTTTATCGAACGGTTGAGTAGTGCGCAACTCGAGCCGTTTGATAATGTGCCAGCCGTATGGAGATTTGATAACAGGTGAAACTTCGCCGTCAGTTTTCAATGCGAAAGCCGCTTCCGCAAAAGCGGGTACCATGTTGGTCGGGGAGAACCAATTCATTGTTCCACCTTGAGCAGCCGATTGTTTATCGTCTGAATATTTCTTGGCCAGTTCGGCAAAGTCTTCGCCAGCATTGACTTTTTGCAGGATACTGTCGGCTGTCAGTTTTAGTTTGTTAATTGTTTCTTCACTTGCTTGTTTCGGAAACATCTTCATAATGTGAGCCACTTTTATTTCACCCCGGGTCTGTCTTTCATCTTCAACTTTGATAAGGTGGTAGCCAAAACGGGTACGGACAATTTCGGAAACCTGTCCAACTGGGGTGTGGTAGGCCATATCTTCGAAAGGGAAAACCATCTGGAAAGCGCTGAAATATCCAATCTCTCCTTTATTCTCAACTGCTGAAGGATCTTGAGAGTTTTTTGATGCAATTTCATTAAAATCAGCTCCCCCGATAATTTGCTTACGGAGATCTGACATTTTATTCCAGGCTGCGAGTGTATCAGCGGGAGAGGCTTCCGGAGACACCCTAATCAGAATGTGACTGACTTTACGTTCAAATTGACTGCGGTGGTAGGCCGTTTTTACCATATCTTCGTTGAATGAAACATTGGTTAGGTAAGGCTTTGCCAATTCCTGACGGTAGCCTTTAAGTTCCTCCCTAAACGATTTCACGGTATCGTAACCCAACCTCTGGGCTTCAAGGACTTTAATCTTGAACCGGACATACAAATCAAGGTATTCTGTAGGGGATTTTTTATCCTTTTCATCCAGAATGTTGGTGTTGTTTTTCTGGTAATTTGCTACAAATTCCTCTATGCTTACAGGAACATCGCCAATAGTTACAACGATTTCGCTTTTCTTCTGGGCAGCCAGGTTTAAGGAGAATAAAACCAAAAGAGCTATTGAGAATAATCTGATCATGTTTGTTTATGTTATTATAATTAGGATTATTATTTATAAATGCTTATGGAATAGAATTTGTGTGAATAGTTTATACCAGATGTCAGATATGGAGTAGATTAACAATGGTAATTCTCTGATTATCGTTTATCACTGGCAGGATATAATGTATTTCCATTTTCCATTTACTATTTTCCTTTTTCATTGACATTTATCTGGAACTGTAATTTGGTGATTCACTTGTAATACTAACATCGTGAGGATGACTTTCAAGAATACCTGCGTTGGTTATACGCATAAATCTGGCATGTTGAAGGACTTCGATGTCCTTTGCTCCACAATAACCCATTCCAGCCCTGATTCCTCCTGTAAGCTGATGAAGTACTTCGTCCAGCGAACCTTTGAAAGGAACTCTGGCAACAATTCCTTCAGGAACTAGTTTCTTGATATCGTCCTCCATATCCTGAAAATAACGGTCTTTGGAACCTGATTGCATTGCCTCTAAAGACCCCATCCCACGATAGGTCTTAAATTTACGGCCCTGAAACAGAATGGTATCACCGGGTGATTCCTCCACTCCTGCGAATAATGATCCTGCCATAATGGAATGTGCACCGGCAGCCAGAGCTTTCACTATGTCGCCCGAATAACGGATACCACCATCGGCTATGACCGGAACGCCGGACTTCTTGATGGCTTTGCTAACATTGTAGATGGCTGAAAGTTGCGGAACACCAACTCCTGCAATAATTCGTGTGGTACATATTGAACCTGGACCAATTCCAACCTTTACAGCATCGGCACCGGCAAGTACCAGATCTGACGCTGCCTCCGCTGTGGCTATATTGCCTGCGACAAAGTCAATCTCGGGATATTTATTTTTTGCTTTTTTGAGCATCTCCAAAACATACATGGAGTGGCCGTGGGCAGTATCGATCACGATTGCATCCACCTGGGCTTTTACCAATTCGTCAACCCTGTCCATTGTGTCGGAAGTGATTCCTACAGCAGCGGCAACCCTAAGCCTCCCTTTTTGGTCCTTCGAAGCCAGTGGTTTATCTTTAGCTTTGGTAATGTCTTTGTATGTTACCAAAGCAAGCAGTTTGTTATTTTTATCGACAACGGGAAGCTTTTCAATCTTGTATTTTTGAAGGATTTCAGAAGCTAATTCGAGTGAGGTGGATATATTGGTTGTTATTAGATTATCTTTCGTCATTACCTCTGAAACCAGCTTATTCATATCATGTTCGAAACGAAGGTCACGGTTAGTAACAATCCCAACTAAGCATCCCTTATCGTCGATGACAGGTATACCGCCAATCTTAAAGGTTTTCATTAAACCGATTGCATCACGTACAGTCTTTTCCTTTGAAATCGTCACGGGATCATAAATCATGGCATTCTCTGCCCGTTTCACTACCGCTACTTGTAAAGCCTGTTCAACAATACTCATGTTTTTATGAATCACACCAATGCCCCCTTCACGGGCAATAGCGATAGCCATACGCGAGTCGGTTACCGTATCCATAGCCGCAGTAACAATAGGCGTACTGAGCTTAATGTTACGGGTAAACCAGGACGACAGTTCAACATCCCGTGGTAAAACTTCTGAATAAGAGGGTATTAACAATACATCATCAAAAGTCAAACCTTCGGATACAACTTTATCGGCAAAAAACGACATTATATGTGTATTTTTATATTCTGGTTAAAAAGCAAAACTACAAAAAAAACATGTACAAATGTCCCGTTTTTTTCAGGGGACAATCACTATAAACTTTAATGTATCTTAAAAATTGTTAAGTGGGAAAGATTATATGCAATATGCACTGTATTGAAAAACCTCGTAAATTTACATTCAACAAAATAAATTACAATAACCGCCTACATTGAATGAATTTCAGCAAATATTAACCAAATACTGGGGTTATGCAGCCTTTCGACCCTTGCAGGAAGAGATTATCCAATCGGTTGATCAGGGAAGGGATACACTTGGTCTGATGCCAACCGGAGGTGGCAAGTCGGTGACTTACCAGGTGTATTCGCTTTCAAAGCCGGGAATATGTCTCGTAATTACCCCATTGATCGCCCTGATGAAGGATCAGGTTGAAAACCTAAACCAGCATGGGATAAAAGCCCTGGCCATTTATTCAGGAATGAGTACCCAGGAAATCAAAATTGCAATGGATCATGCCGCCTGGGGCAATTACAAGTTTTTATACCTGTCGCCTGAACGGATTACAACTGAAAGGTTTCGTGAACGGATCAGCCAACTCGACGTTAACCTGATCGCTGTGGACGAAGCGCATTGTATCTCGCAATGGGGTTATGATTTTCGTCCATCCTATCTTAGGATTGCTGAATTGCGTGACATGTTGCCTAATATTCCTGTTCTGGCTGTTACGGCAACCGCTACAGCACGAGTGATTGACGATATTCAGGATCAGCTGAAATTCAAGAAAAAAAATGTACTCCGAACCAGTTACTATAGGAGTAACCTGGTTTACCTGGTAAGAAATGAGGAGGATAAGGTCAATTATCTGGTGAAGGCGGTGCAAAAGGCCAAAGGGACTGGCATTATTTATGTGAAAAGCCGTAAACTTACCCGGGAAATTAGCGACTTGCTTCGGAAGAATGATATTTCGGCTGACTATTATCATGCAGGATTGCCCTCAGGTATCCGGTCAGCTAAACAGGCAGCCTGGACAAATGGCAAAAGTAGGGTTATTGTTTCAACGAATGCTTTTGGAATGGGGATCGATAAGGCCGATGTACGGTTTGTGATCCACCTGGAAGCGCCTGATTCGGTTGAAGCCTATTTTCAGGAAGCGGGCAGGGCAGGGCGTGATGGAAAGCCTGCCTGGTCGGTTTTGCTGTATAATAACAGCGATAAAGTACGGTTGGAAAGAAATGTCGCCAAATCATTTCCTGAACCTGATGTTATTAAACGAATTTATGAAGGCATCTGTAACTTCTATCAGTTGGCCGTGGGTTTTGGGAAAGATCAGTCGTTTGAGTTTAATATGGCACTGTTTGCCTCCAGCTTTTCTTTCCAGATCAATACGGTATACAATAGTCTGAAAATCCTTCAGCGTGAAGGATATCTTGAATTAACCGATGAACTGGATAATCCTTCCAAGGTATATTTCCAGGTCGATCGTGATGATCTGTACAAGTTTCAGGTAGCAAATGCAGAGTTCGACGGATTTATCAAACTACTCCTGCGCTCCTATACAGGATTGTTTACCAACTATGTCCCGATTGATGAAGAATTGATGGCCAAGCGTGCCAATGTCAGTCCCGATCTGGTTTATCAATTCCTGATCCGGTTGAGGACTCAGCATGTCATCGATTATATTCCCCAGAAGAAAACCCCTTATATCATTTTTGTGAAAGAGCGAATTGATCTTGACAGGTTCAAATTAAGCAAAGAGAATTATGAGGTCCGCAAGCTCGACTATATGCGAAGAATAGATGCAGTAGTTCATTATGCATCATCGGGCCATAAATGCCGTAGCCAGCTTTTGCTTCAGTACTTTGGTGAAATAGAGTCTGTCAGATGTGGCAAATGCGATGTCTGCATGGAAAGAAATGAGTTGAATGTGAGCAAATACGAGTTTGATACCGTATGCGAACAGATCAAAAAAATATTGCTGGAACCTTGTTTTTATAAAGAGCTCTTGGAACGTACTGGAGGAAAAACGGATAATGTGATAAAGGTCGTTCGTTGGCTCCTCGAAAACGAGAAGATTGTTTATCGGGTTGATAATAGGATGGAATGGCGGAAAAGCTGATAGTATCAATAATAAGTAAATCAAGCTAATTTATATCACATAAAATTCTGGAACACCGTCACAACTGCCTGGACATTAATTAATAACTTGATAATCACTCACGACTGATTTATCTCAATCTTTTCAATAAATTTCTCCTTAAACCCACTGAACGAAAATTCTTTATACTTTTGCAGAATATTCTAGTATGTAATTAATGAGAGAAGAAGAATTAAACAGTATTGCCTATTCAAAAAATGTGATTGAGTTGATTACCGTTGCCAACGAGTTCTGCAGTTTCCTGGAGCGTTCGGAAGAATTGGAATCAGCTGTCTTTATGAGTCATCTGCAAAAAATACTGCCACTTTTATATTTGAAAGCCAGCTTATTGCCTGTATTTGAATTCGAGTCTGACGATGAACCTGAGAAGTTTGTCGGTGAATTAGATTACAACCTCATTCAGCAGAATGTATTGCATCATACCGGTGCAAATGATGATTATCAGGAAGTTTTTGTCTCTGGAATGCAATTCAGCGAGTCGGCTCTTACAGCCAGTATCTCTGAGAATGTTGCAGATATCTATCAGGACATGAAAGATCTGGTTATGTCATACCGCACCATGAACGACGAAGTCATGGAACAGGCTATCTGGGAATCACAGAATAACTTTTCGCACATCTGGGGTCAGAAGCTGGTGAACTGCCTGCGTGCTGTTCACAATGTGATTTATGGCGAAAACAACCTTGCGGATGAATCAGAAACCAGAAAGAAATTAAATAAGGAATTAAAGAATACAAACAGGAACCCCGATTGGCTAAACGACCGGTTTTTAAATCAGAAAGAACAATGATGATGTACAGGGAAAGTATTGATAAGGATGAATTAGCCGAAATGCCTCTGATTCAGTTTGAAGGAAAAATAAATCTAATAGAATCGAGGGAAGGATACCTTGCTTCGATCAACTACTTGTCGCAGCAATCGATGCTGGGATTTGATACAGAAACCAAACCTGCTTTCAAAAAAGGAGAATATAATGAAGTGGCACTACTTCAACTGGCCACCAAAGATAGAGCCTTCTTATTCCGGCTCAACAAAATGGGTTTGCCCAATGGATTGAAAAGCATTCTTGAGAATCCGCAGATTCAGAAAATAGGGGTAGCTATCCGCGATGACATTAAGAGTTTACAGAAGCTGAATAACTTTATTCCCGGTGGCTTCATTGAATTACAGGACCACGTGAAAGATTTTGGCATACAGAATTTTAGTCTGAAGAAATTATCTGCTATCGTTTTGGGATACCGTATCTCGAAATCACAACGTGTGACCAACTGGGAGGCGATAGAACTTACAGAAGCACAACAGATCTATGCTGCTACTGATGCATGGATTTCTCACCGGATTTTTGAATCTCTTAGTCAGCAATAAACATGACAAATACATGCAGCCGGGTTGTATTAAAACCAGGTAAAGAACAATCCCTGCAACGCTTTCATCCCTGGATCTTCTCAGGTGCCATACATGAAATTGAGGGCAGGGTAGAAGAAGGTGATGTTGTGGAGGTTGTTTCAAGTAATAATGAATTTCTTGCCATGGGTCATGTGCAGATAGGATCCATTGCGGTCCGCATCTTCTCATTCGATAATGTAGAACCTAATTTTGCTTTCTGGAAAGGTAAACTTGACAGGGCCCTGGATGTTCGTAAAAAACTCGGTCTGGTTGACAGCGATCTTACCAATGTTTATCGTCTGGTTCATGGCGAAGGCGACGGAATGCCGGGTTTGATTGTCGATTTTTACAATGGTACTGCAGTAATGCAGGCCCATTCGGCAGGAATGTTCCTGATACGGGACACGATTGCCAAAGCATTGAAAGAAGTAATGGGTGACCGACTTGTGGCTGTTTACGATAAAAGTGAAAAGACAGTCCCTTTCAAAGCCGATCTTGAACCTAAAGATGGGTATCTGCTGGGAAAGTCTGAAATTTTTGAAGTTCAGGAGTATGGCAACCGGTTTAACGTGGATTGGGTCGAAGGTCAGAAAACCGGCTTTTTTGTCGATCAGCGTGAAAATCGCAGGCTTGTTCAGCAGTATTCGAATAATCGAAGTGTCTTGAATATGTTTTGTTATTCAGGGGGATTTTCATTTTATGCCATGCGTGGTGGCGCTAAACTGGTCCATTCAGTCGACTCTTCTACCAAAGCCATTGAACTGACCAACCAGAATGTGAAACTAAACTTCCCGGAGGATACACGCCACGAAGCATTTGTAGCCGATTGTTTTGATTATATGGACAAGAATCAAGGGAAGTATGACCTGATTATTCTTGATCCCCCTGCATTTGCCAAACACCGCGGGGCGCTGCCCCAGGCATTGAAGGGATACAAAAGGCTTAATCTGAAAGCCTTTCAGCAGATTGCTCCTGGTGGAATCCTATTTACATTTAGCTGTTCGCAAGTAGTTACCAAAGATAAATTCCGTGAAGCAGTATTCTCGGCAGCAGCCATATCAGGCCGCAAAGTCCGCATTCTTAACCAGCTGGTTCAGCCGGCCGACCATCCTGTAGACTTGTATCATCCAGAAGGAGAATATCTGAAGGGCCTGGTCCTCTATGTAGAATAAAAGAGTTCCAGGTTTCATGTTCCCTGCATTGTCATATGGGACGGTAGATTCCAACCCGCTCTATATTTGGGGGACATTTTGGTTATTGTATATTGAATGTTTAATATTGATACTTATCTTAAATTTGCCTATCTTGTATTAGTAGATTAGGTAGTTCGAACGAACTGTTTAAACCATTTCTTCGGTTCATGTTACTTATTCGTTAGGGTTCTAGTCTGGAATATTTTTTACCTCTGTTTTACCATTTTTTTAAATAAGAAAATGATAAAACAGAGGTAAGACATCAGTAAAAATCAATTCAATTGCACTTCCTTCTCAATTCATTCGCGGATCAGGAGGAAAAACAGAAGAATAGATCCGCAAATTGGTATAAATGTATTATCAAAGATATATTTAATCAACAGATATTTCTTCTC
>Ga0118677_10003269_pt1 | contig 30985 bp, 23 predicted proteins | sample AliMusrvi5mmetaG_FD_86154 | JGI IMG/M metagenome (GOLD analysis project Ga0118677, IMG submission 86154) | reverse complement strand
TGCGGAATTCTCGGGCGAAGCTGATTTTGATCGCATCGCGACTACCCGGCGGTGGTGGCGGGGGGAACCGGATTGTGGACAAGTCGCGGACTGCTTCGGGTGGCGTGGTGGTTTCGTTCGATAGCGAGGAGTTTCGCGAGGCGTTGAAGGGCCTAGCCGTGGGGCAGACCGCGATGAAGGTTTCGCTGCGATTGCCGGCTCCGGAAGAAAAACCTTTTCAGGCGAGCAATGTTGTGGGAGTGCTGCGCGGGTCAGATCCGGAGTTGAGCAAGACGTTCGTGATGGTTTCGGCGCATTACGATCATCTCGGTATTTCACCGCGCGAGGGATCGGACCGCATCTACAATGGCGCGAACGACGATGCGAGCGGGACGGCGTCGGTGATCGAGGTTGCGTACGCACTGGCGTCTTTGAAGACGCGGCCGAAGCGGAGCATCGTGTTTCTGGCTTTCTTTGGGGAGGAGAAGGGGTTGATCGGATCGCACTATTACGCGGACAATCCGCTGTTTCCTTTGGACAAGGTGGTGGCGAGCGTTAGCCTGGAGCAGATCGGGCGGACCGATGAAGAGAAGGGTCCAGCGATCAAGAGCGTGCGGTTCACCGGGCAGGATTTCAGCGATGTGCCCGCGATGATGAAGCCGGCACTGGAGGCGGCGGGCGTGAAGCTTGAGATGGACGACTCGGCGCGGTCGGCCAGTTTCTTCGGACGGTCAGATAACGTGAGTTTTGCAGACAAGGGCGTGCCGGCGCATACGATTTGCGTGGCTTATGTTTATCCTGATTATCACGGGCTGGGTGATCATTGGGACAAGATCGACTACGCAAACATGGAGACGGTGGTGCGCGGGATTACGTCAGGGGTACTGGCTCTGGCGGAGAGCACCGCAGCGCCGAAGTGGAATAAGGATAATCCGGCGGCGGCGCGGTATGCGAAGTGAGCTGCTGCTAGCGTCGTAAATACTCTACGATTTCAGTGTGGCCAAAATGCCCGGCCCAGCCCGCTGGCGTGCTGTGCCAGAGGGTATCTTTGACGTCGAGCCTGGCACCGTGCTCAACCAGGATTCGGATGACATCCATGTGCTTGCCGATGACGGCCTGATGGAGCGGAGTACAGTGCGGGTGGTTGCCCGGCGGGTTGTAGGCATTGGGGTCGGCTCCGGCGGCAAGGAGAAGCTCCACGATTTTTCCATGACCGTGCGATGCGGCTAACGAGAGGGCTCGCTGGCGTGTCGTCCGGTTGGCTTTCGGGAGCATGCGCTTTGTGTCCGCGATACGTCCAAGTCCGGCAGCCGCGGCCGCATCCCGAATGAGGGCACCCCGACGGACGAGCACTTTGGCTGCGCCATCAGCGCCGAACGCTAGGGCTGTCATCAACGGCGAGCGCCACTTCCCTTCCCCGCGCGGTTCGACGGCCGCGCCGAAATCAATGAGCAGGCTGGTCAGTTTTTCGAGTAGGCCCGCGTTGGCGGGGTGAGAACTGGAGACGAGCATAGACATGACGCTGCAACGGCCTCCGTAGAGTCCAGCCGTGGCGTTGGGATTGGCTCCCGCTTTGAGCAGTGCGCGGGTGATGGCTATGGCGTTGGGCGGAGTCTTTTGGCGGTAGTGCTCGACTCCATTCGCGGCGATGTAGTGGAGCAGGGTAGCGCCGTGAACAGGTGGGTCGAAGTTGGTGATGCGTTTGGAGCGGGCTCTTGCGAGTTCGGGGAATCGCTTTAGGAGTGCGGCGAGCTTTGCTAGGTCGCCGTTGATGACGGCTTCTACTGCCGATTCAAAACGGTGGACTGCGGAGTTGGGTTGGGTGACGGCGGCGACGTATTGCTCGAGCGCTGGCCAGTCCTGGAAGTTGTAATGGCGGGCTATTGACAGTTGGGCGTCTTTGCGGGGAGTTTCATACGCGGCGATCGGGGCGTCAAAGGGGAGATGGCTGGGCCTCATGTTCTATCAGCTTACAACGGACATCTCGACACGAATGTCGAGACGGCAGACCTGGGGGTCCGCGCTACAAGGTGCGGTATCCTGCAACTAATGCGTGAATTGAAACCACCGGATGATTTAGGCTTTGGGAATCGTCTGGCCGAAGAGAGCAAGGCGCGGTTGTTGAACCGGGATGGTTCCTTCAATGTAGAGCGGGCGGGGATGTCGATCTTTCAGTCGCTGGGGATGTACCATTACCTGCTGACGATTTCATGGGGGCAGTTCTATTCGCTGGCAGCGGCTTCGTATTTCGTTACCAACCTGATATTTGCAGCAGGATACTATCTGTGCGGGCCTGGAGCCCTGCAGGGCTCCACTGCCACCTCCGGCTTCGACCGGTATCTGGACGCGTTCTTCTTCAGCGTACAGACACTGGCAACGATCGGTTATGGGCGCCTGACTCCAAACGGGATTCCGGCGAATATGATCGTCTCCTTCGAAGCGCTGCTGGGACTGTTGGGCTTCGCGGTGATCACGGGCTTTTTGTTCGCGCGGTTTTCCCGGCCGACGATGCGCATCGTGTTCAGCCATCATGCAGTGGTGGCGCCTTATCGCGACATGACCGCATTCGAATTCCGCATCGCGAATCAGCGCAACAGCCAACTGGTCAATGTGGAAGCGACCGTGGTTCTGAGCATGCGCGATGCGGTGACGGGCAAACGCAAGTTCTTCGCCCTGGAACTGGAGCGGAAAAATGTGATGTTCTTTCCGCTGCACTGGATCGTTGTTCATCCGATCGATGAAACGAGTCCGATGAAGGGAATGACAGCGAAGGATCTGGCGGAGGGGGATGCGGAGTTCTTTGTGCTGCTCAGCGCCACCGATGAGGTCTTTTCACAAACGGTGCATGCGCGGTCGAGCTACAAGTTCGATGAGGTGGTTTGGGGGGCTAAGTTTTCGGATATGTTCCAGAACATCGAGGGCGGACGGATTGCCATCGATTTGCGGAACATCCACGAGATTCAGAGACTGAAGGCTTAGGAGTTTGCGATCCGGGCCTCAATCTGTACATACTGTACGTATCATGTCCAACTCGAGCGTGAATGTGACCGAATTACGAAGCCATCTGAGCGCTTACCTGAGTAGAGTCCGCGGAGGCGAGGAGATATTGATCAGCGATCGCAATATTGCGATCGCCAGGATGGTGCCGCTCGCTAAGACAGCACATCAGGATGAGGAACTGCTGGAACTCGCAGCGCAAGGTCTACTTCGCTTGCCTGATCGCAAATTGGATTTGAAACCATTCTTCGATACACCTGCTCCGCGCGTAGCACTTGCGAGGTTGCGCGCAGCCATCGAGGCGGAACGTGAAGAAGACTGACGCCTTTTGGGACAGCAGCGCCATCGTACCGTTCTGTGTTGGTCAGATGGGCAGCGCGTTCGCCAGTGCGGCGATGCGCAGCAAATCCATTGTGGTCTGGTGGGGCACGCCAGTTGAGGTAACCAGCGCCATGGCCCGCCTGCTTCGCAGCGATGAGATCAGCGCCAAGAGTTTCCGAAGTGCCCAGGCCAGGCTGGCCGAACTACGCGGGATGTGGATCGAAGTACAACCAACAGAGCAGGCACGGGAACTGGCGGAAGTCCTCGTTCAGCGCCACCCCTTGCGCGCCGCTGACGCAATGCAGTTGGCAGCTGCCCTGATTTGGACAAAGGGCCTGCCACGAAATCGGGTGTTTGTATGCTTTGACGGAAGACTCGCGGAGGCAGCGGTGAAAGAGGGATTTTCAGTCGAGGCTTTCTGATAGTACCGGCGGCCAAGATACTGGCCGCCGGTAAACTGCGTTAAGGCGCTTAGTAGTTCAGCTTCACGCCCAGCTGAATCACGCGGGTGGTGATTCCCTGGACGCCGCCGCCAATCGTACCAAAGGTCTTGTTGCGGATACCCAGATCCACTGTGTTCGGATCCGGATTGAAGTGGTTCATGATGTTAAAGAACTCCGATCGGAATTCCAGCGAGCGCGATTCCTTAAAGCGAACCTGCTTGTGAATGGAGAAATCGGCGTTCATCATGCCAGGGAGCCGGATCGCGTTGGTACGCGGTGCGGTGCCCCAGCGGCCGAAGAACGAATTGCCACCATACTGATAAGCGAAGGCATCCGTGTTGAACCACTTCTGCCACGTGCGCTGGCCGGACGGCAGGTTGCCGCTGACGCCAGCCAACATGTCAGGACGTGAGCCGATGCCGGTACCGGTGGTATCGACGCCATAGCTGATGCCAGCCGGGAAGCCGCTCTGGAAGGTCATGATGGTGGAAGCCTGCCAGCCATCAAGAACCGCCTTGGAGACACCACGCATGTTATGTGCGAACGGGATGTCCCACAACACGGTCTGGACGAGGCGCTGCGTGACGTCGAAGCCGGAGACAGCGCGGTCAGATTTCATGTTGTAGTAATCCTGCGGAGCGCCGATGAAACTACCGCCGCCAACCTGGCCACCGATATCGGAAGGTCCGGAGATCGACTTGGAGTAGGTGTAGGCAGCAAGGAAGGTCAAGCCCTTCGACATGCGGCGTTCCACTTTCATCTGCAGAGCATGATAGATGGAATTGCCAACCGCCTTATCGCCAGTTACAGCGCGCAAGTAATTCTGGTTCGGGCGGCGTGAGTTGATGGAGGAAGCGGTGCGTGGATCAACCAGCGCGAGAGGCCGGTTGAGATCGCCGTAGGTGACCACGAGATCTGTGCCCTTGGAACCAACGTAGCCGAGGTCGATGAGAAAGTCGCCCTTGAACTTGCGCTGGATGTTGAAGTTCCACTGCTGGATGTAGCTGTCCTTCATGTACTGATCGTTGCTGACCGCAAACGGCAGGCCGCCGGTGTTGGCAGCGAGCGCGAACGGGTTGCTGAACAGAACGTTGGGGATTCCACCGACCGGATTGCCGATGATGGTTGCTCCGGCGGTTGCCTGCGCGCCTTCGGCCATAGCGAAGATGGCGTTGGAGATCTGCGGGGTGTAATAGATACCGTAACCGCCGCGAACCACCATTTCACCGCCGAAGTTGGGGCGATAGGCAAAGCCGACTCGCGGGCTGAAGTCGTTGTGGTCCGGAGCCATCAACTGGCGGCCGAACTGCGAGGTCTTCGTGGTGACGGTGTTGGCGATGACGAAGCCGTTCAACTCAATGTTCACGAACTTGTCGTCTGACTGGGTGTAGCGCTGGAAGTAGTCATAACGGAGGCCCAAGGTGATGTTCAGGCGCGGAGTGACTTTCCAATCGTCGTTGATGAAACCGGCATACCAGTTATTTGTGAGATCGGTGTTGGTATGGGTCGGGTTGATGTTGTCCGACGAGATGTAGCCCAACATGAAATCAGCAAGCGAGGAACCGGTATAGTTGCCGTTGAAGCTGAACTGGCCGCGGGGTGCGCGGGCCTGTCCGAAGGTAACGCCACGGCGATCGAGCTCACCGCCGAACTTCAGGAAGTGCTTGCCGAACTGCCAGGACAACGTGTCAGTGAAAGGTGCGATGGAGTTGGAACGGATGCGTGGTCCAATCTGGCGCTGCAGATCGTACATGCTGTAGCTGCCATCGGCGCCGCTGACGGAGATGGACGGAGGTCCGTACTCTTCCGGCAGGCGGGAGACGAGCGGGAGGCCCATCTTGCCGACGACGTCGTAGTTCGGATCGTTGGTGGTACCGAAGACTTCGCCTTCATTAAACCGATGCCAACCGCCGCGTGCCTCATTGATGAGGTTGGGGCGGATAGTGCGGGTCCAGGAGATGGAGACGTTCTGGGTGCGTCCGTTGTTGTTGCGTTCGTCGTGGCCCCAACTCGGGATACCGGCTTCATACGTGTCGTTGATGACGTAGCGGCCGGAGATCTGATCTCGCGACGAGAGCGAGTGGTCCATCTTCACGGTGAAGTTCTTCTGCTTCGACACAGCGCTGTTGGCGTTGGTGAGGAAGTTGAACGCACCGTTCAGGGTGTTGGGCAGCGGCTCGAAGGCGAGGAAGGCCTGCGTCTGGGGGCTGAGCTGCGATTTCGGAATGATGTTCTTCGGGATGGAGATGCCGAGCGGATCGCGCAGCACGATGCTCATAGCGCTGAAGTCGCCACCGCGCTGAGCAACGGTGGGAACGATGCGGTAGCTGGGAGAAGCGCCCTGTGCGGCGTAACCGGATTCCCAATTGAAGAAGAAGAAGGTCTTGTTCTTGCCGTTGTACAGCTTGGGCAACAGAACCGGACCGCCGATGTTGGCACCGAACTGGTTGCGATTGAGGCGGGGCGAGGTGACGCTTTTGCCTGCGATCGCATCGTAGCTTTGAGTTAACTGGTCGTTGCGGATGAATTCCCACACCGTGCCGCGATATTCGTTGGTGCCGCCCTTGGTCAGCATGTTGATCTGGCCGCCGGGAGCGCCGCCGAATTCAGCGGAGTAGGTGCTGGTCTGTACGCGGAATTCGCCGAGTGCGTCGACTGAAGGCGAAAAGCTGTAGGTCATGGCGTCGTAGTCCATGACTTCGATACCGTCGAGATAAAAGCGGTTGGCGGTGTCGCGTGCGCCATTGGCGTTCGCAGCGGTAGAGCCGTAACCGGAGTCCGTCTGGCCGACCGAACCACGTCCGCGGCGGACGGTGATGGAGCCGGGAGTACCGGGGTTCACACCTGGCGTAAGCTGAGCGAGTTGGATGAAGTTGCGGCCGTTCAGTGGCAGATCGACAATCTTGCCAGCGTCAATGACGGTACCGACAGTTGCGTTTTCGGTTTGGAGGACAGCGCCCGAAGCGCTGACATTGATGGTTTCAGAGACGTTGCCGACTTTAAGGTTGATATCGACACGAGCAGACTGTTCGACCTGCAGTGTGATGTTATCGATCTGCTGAGCCTGGAAGCCGGCGTGGCTGGCGGTGACTTTGTATGAGCCAGCTGGGAGCGAACGGATAGAGTACGTGCCGGATGCGTCAGAGACGGATTCGCGGGTGAAGTTTGTTGCGAGATTGGATGCCTTGACGGAAACACCGGCCACTGCTGCGCCGGAGGAGTCGGTAACGGTTCCTAATAATGTTGCAGTGGTCTGCTGTGCGTACGACGACACAGCAGAGAGCAACAGAGCCGCACACAATGCGGTTCTGGACTTAAACTCTTTCATGGAGCCCCCTACTAAAATTAATCGACAAGTTTTGACGATTGTTTCATGATATGACGCATGGGCGCAGTGCCACAAGTTAAGTTTTTAGTTAACGATTACCGAGTCGAGAAGCTCCACAGAGGGTATGGAAACAGTCAGCATGCCCTTACTGAAATGATGCGCGAGCTTTTGGGAAGCTGGTTCGAGAGTCACTCCAGAGGGCTTGCGGGACTGCCGGATCGTCAGAGTCAAAGGACCTGTTGGCTGGATCGAATCGATGATCGGTTCGGCACGGTGCGGCCCAGAGGTGTTGATCAAATGGATGATTAACTTGCCGTTCTTGCGTGCGGCGACGACATCGACATTGTTGGATCCGCTGACAGTCACTAGTGGCTCGGGGAACAAACTCGTGACCAGATCATGCAGGCGCTGCCTGGTGTTGTCATCCGGTTTGTTGCGGTAGTCGAGGCCGAGATTCGCCGGGATGAGGCCAATTTGGCCGCGTCCGCGTTTGGTGTTGGCGGCGTCGACCTTGAAGAGAGCAGCCGGCCCGGGGCCAATGAGGAGCAGTTTGCCTCCCGCTTCGACGTAAGCATCCAGAGAAGCCTTGAACTTCGGCTCCAGATATTCCCACTCGGGAACAACGATAAGCGGGTATTCGGACAGGCGTCCCGTGAGTTGTGATTCAGTGAGGAGTTCCACCGAGTGTTGCGCTTCGAGCAGCGCCTGCAGAACGCCATCCACATGGGCATGCGTGCGCGGGAATGGCGCATTCAATTTGCGATAGTGGGCGGCGGTGGAAAAGAGCAGTCCGATCTGCGGCACGGGTTCGGCGCGGTGGCAGATGCCCTGACGGGCGCGGCAGAACTTCGCGACCTCGGCCATGATGGGCATCTCTTCGAGGCGGACAGAGCCATCGCGATTCTGCGTGAAATAGGCCTGGAAGCCGCCGCCCATGGCGATGATGAGCGCGGCTTCGCGCTTGAGTTGAAGTGCGGTCTTCGGTTTGCGAACGGGCTTCATGGCGAAGCTCCAAGCCATGAGGTCCCACGGCTTGCCCTGGCGGGCGAGGAAGCGCGCGGCGAAGCGGGCGGCGTTGACGCTGTTCTGTGGGTCGAGGTCGCCGGAGAGGAAATCGACCGGAGCGGAGACGGGCTCCGGCATGTGATCGGTAAAGGCCCAGTTGCTGCAGATCTGGAACGAGGGGTTGGTACGCTTCACTTCGGCGACGTAGTGATTCAAGTAGCGCCGGTAGGCCGCGCGCTGGAATTCGAGGAACTCGAACCAGTGCGGATCGGAGGATTTCTTCGGAACATCGGTGATGCCAGTGGCCTCGCGAAAGGCCTTCAGCGCGGCGGGACCGTAATCGATGGCCACGCCCCAACAGTCACCATCGACCCAGACGCCATCCACTCCGTAGCCGGCGATTTCGCGCAGTTGCGGGATCATTAGTTCGTCGACATAAGGGCCGAAGAGCGATGTGGCTTGATCGTGCGGGGCGCCATCGGCTTTGATGACGGCCCGGCCAGGCTTCTTGTTGGCGAAGCTATCGATCACTCCGGAGTAGTGGACGTAGAGGCCGACGCCGTTGCGGGCCGTGACGTCGCGCCAAATGCGGAGCGGGTCGCCGATGATACCGGGGGCGGGGTTGCCTGCTTTGGTGGGATAGCTGGTGTAGCCGGGGTGGCCTTTGCAGTCGGTCTGCAAATAGTCGGGCCGCACCTGGTCGATGATGCTCTGGATCATCTGCGGCGTGGTATTGCGGCCGACGTCTTTGCAGTCGGGGCCGGCGTGGAAGTCGAAGTGGATGCCGAGGAAGCTGTCGGCGCGCTGCAGGCGCCTGGGGGATTGGGCTTTGGCGGAGGCGGCCGCCAGAGGGGCGGCGAGGCTTAGAAGAGTTTCGCGTCTGGTGGGCTTTTTCATGTGGCTTCCGTCATCTTACTGCATTCCGGATTCGCGGACCACCTGGCCGGAGGAGCGGTCGATTTGAAGCAGGACGGACTGCCCCGCCCCGGGATGGGTGGGGTTGAGGTCTTCCAGAAAGATGGCTGTGAAATATGCGAATTTTCCGTCGACGGAGGGACCGGTGTCTTCGAGCCGGTATTGGTTGCGGGTCCAGTTCTTTTGGCTGGTGAGGTATTGGATGGCGGCGGTTTCAAATGGGCTTGGGGTGATGAGAATCGTTGCGGGGTTGGGGATGTTGCCGTCGGTCCAGCCGGATTTGGCGAAGTAGGATTGTTCGTCGGTCCAGGTCATTTGCAGTTGGGCGCCGGAGGATTTCGTCCATTTTAGCGTGGCGTAGGAGTGGCGCTTCCACGTCGGGGTGACCCCGCCCATGATGCTGAAGTTGAATGGAGTGGGCCAGGGTAGCGAGCTATGGGTCTTGACGAAGGAGACATGGTCGTTGGGGTCGGGGATGAAATCGAATTCCGGTGGTGTGCTGGCGTAGCGCGTTGTCGCCGGCCCCAGGGTGAAGGTGGAATTGCGGAGGATGAGAACGACTCGGCGGTTGGAGTCAAGGTCCGGCCTGACGTCTGTGGAGAGCACCCAGCCGTAGGTGCCGATGCGGAAGTTGCGGGGGCCGATTCCGTAGTTGCCTAGTGAGGGAAGTGAGTCCGGCGAGGTGTGCAGGCGGTCGCAGAGGGCGGATACTTGCGGGCCGAAGGCCAGCCAGAGGGCGACGATGGCGAGGAGGCTGGAGATGACGATTGTTCGCACGGATACTACTATGACAGGATTCGCGGCGGCGCGAATCCTGTCCAGGAGAAAACATGTCGAGAAGAATCTCGACACGGCAGGCAGAATGCCTGCGCTACTGTTCCGGCAGGAAGGCCGGGGTCTCGAAGAGGTCCTTTCCGGTGAGAGGACGGGCCAGGCTGTTCGCGTCGGGGACCAGTTCGGTGCCGGAGGCGATGAAGGCGATTCCCTGTTGCAGGGCCGAGAAGCCGACCAGCGTTTGCAGCGAAGAGCCGAAGGGCACCAGGAAGGTGTGCGGATTTATGGGCAGCGTCGGGTCGAGCGAGCGCGCGATGTCGTGGCGATACAGTGAAACCTGCCGCCACATATACGCGCTGCGGATGAGCCAACTGGTGGACGGATTGGCTACAGTCTGGTCGCCCAGTGCGAACTGGAACAGCACGCGCTTGATGTTCTGACCAGGCAGCGTAGCCTGCTTCATAAAGCCAGCGTGCATGACGGAAGAACCGGGGGCTTCGAGCCAATCGAGCCGCTCGATGAATTCCTGGATCGCGGCTGAGCCGGGCGTGGTGCGGACCTTCACGTCCTGATAGCGGAGCGGAATGTCGTCAACAAAATCGGCGCCTTTGTTGAGCAGCGAAGGCTGGCGGGTTGCGAGCGCGAGAATGGCGAGAGGACGCTGTCCAACTGACAGGCGCGTATCGGCCATGGAACCCGGGGGAACATTCAGAACGGCGGACTTGATATCGGGCGAGACGGCGGTGAGCAATGCTCCGTAGCCACCGCCGTAGGACTGGCCGTAGTAGTTGATGTTGGTGGGGTCGAGATCGGTGGTGCCATTGCCGTCAAGATCAATGCCTGTGCGGATGGCATGGATCAGTTGGAGGTAGTCGGCAACAGTCTGACGGAAGCAGTCGCGTCCGCCCACCGGGTTTCCCGGAATCAGGATAATGCAGCCCTCGGGGTTATCGAACTTGTTGTTGCCGTCAATATCAACCGCACGTCCTGGCGCGGGGAATTCGGCCACCGTGCCATCTGTTTGCGTGAGTTGGATAGTGGTCTTGGGCCCGCCTCCGTGCCCGACTGCGTTCATGCCGATCACGGCATAACCGACCGCATTGGCGGCGGCAATCACCGATGCGATACCGAAGCTGTCGTCCCCATAGCCGTGGCCGGCGATGATGACTGGATAGCCGCGGACGGGCGCGGGGGTCTTAGGCAGATAGACGTGGAAGAACACTTCGTCAGTGGCGACAACCTGCGGCGTGCTGAGCGTGGGAATCAGCGGGATGGTGAGAGTTTGACTGGAAAAGCGCGGTGATTGGAACGAGCCCAGTGCTACGCTGCCAATTCCCAACTGATTGATGAGCTCAGGGGTAGCGGGTAGTACATTGTCAGTAAACTTGTCGGGATTGGTGCCGGTGTGCGCGTGCTCCGTAATCGCCTTTACTTTTGCGAAGGAGATGAGGTTGTTGGCGCCGGTACGTTTGAAATTCGTGGGCGTGCGGTCAATCAAAGGCAGCACCTGTTCGAACCAGGCCGAGGCCGCGACGGTGGTGTACATGCTGGCGCTGACCACCTGGTTGCCGCCAACGAGCGGATTCACGCGTGGCATGGAGTCAGAGAGTTTGGCGCAATAGTCGCCGCCGGCCTTCTTGGTGATGCAGGCGGTGTAGTTGTCATCGGGCAGCACCGGATCGCCGGCGAGGTCGCGGACTTTGTCAGTCACGATGATGAGATAGCGGCGGCCGGTTTCGAGTTGCGAATCAGGCTTGGCGTAGGCGGTGTTGGTGGCGGGATCCCAGATGGGCTGATTGATCGGCGTGACCGAACCGACCGCTCCTAGATTGAAGCGATTGGGCAGCACCGGATCGAGCGCCATGTAGAAGACGCCGCCGCGCAGCGTATCGGGATTGATCGGTCCCGTGAACTTGATGGTGATGCGCGTATTGGGGTTGAAGCCATCCAGCAGATTCAGTTGACCGATCTCGCCACAGTCACTGGGCAATGCTTTGCAGTCTGGCAGCGGGAGATTGACGCGCAGTCCATTGCGCTGGGCGGTATCGGGCACAGTGAGAAAGTCTGTCGGGAATGGGCCTACTTCGGGGCGCGCTGGATCGAAGGAGACGCGCACACCGGCAGAGAAGGCAGAGGGCAGCAGAGATAGCGACAGGAGCAAGCCTGTTATCCGAGTCATAGAGGCAATTATAGGGCCTGCAAGGCCGGCTCGCCAAGATGATTTGCAGAATATTCGCCGAATTGTCATTGCATTGTTGCGCAGCGTGGATAACCTAGTTCCACACCACGAATCCGGCACCTGTTGTGCCCGCCCTGTTGCGCGCTGGTCCATTCCAAATTCTTGAGCGAGAGAAGAACCAACATGCATTTATCTGGCGTACGAAGAGCTGCTGTGGGCTTGCTTGCCGCGGCATTGGCGGCGGGCTGCGGAGCGCCGATCGCAATGGCGCAATCCAATGCGATCGATGCGGCAATTGAAGGTTATGCGCGCGACGCAAGCGGCGGCGCCATTCAAGGTGCGCGCATCAGCGCGCGAAGCGTGGAGACGAACGTTGCCACCGAGGCCCGATCGAACGCGGATGGATATTTCCGTTTTCCATTGCTGCAAGTGGGCACGTATAAGCTCTCCGCCGACGCGGAAGGATTCAAGTCCGTAGCCAAACCGAACCTGACGCTGGTGGCCGGACAGAAGATTCGGACGGATTTTGAGATGCAGGTTGGCTCGCGGGCTGACGTGGTGGAAGTGACGGCGGAGACATCGCTGGAACTGGCCGACACCGGATCCTCCGCGGTGGCTGGCATCGTCAGCCGCAAAGAGGTGGAAGACCTGCCGATCGTGTCGCGCAACATCTATAATTTCCAATTGCTGGCGCCTGGGGTGCAGGGTCTTTCGAGCCCGACGTTCGGAACGACGCAGTTCGCCTTCGGCGGCAACGAGCGGTCGAGTTGGAACCTCGACGGCCTGGACAATACGCAGCGCGGCGGATCGCGGCAGATCCGCATGGTGATCACAACGCCGGAAGCGGTGGAACAGGTGCAGGTGCTATCAAGCGGCTATTCGGCCGAGTTCGGACGCGCGGCGGGCGGACAGGTCAACGTGATTTTGAAATCGGGCACGAACCAGTATCACGGGTCGGAGCTGTTTCTATTCCGGCCGGAATCGTGGCAACCTCGGCCGTCGCTGGCGGCGGTGAATCCTGGCGGCACATGGTGGGACGAAGCGGTCACGCTGGGAGGCCCCATCATGAAGGACCGGCTGTTCTTCTTCACGCAATACGAACACAACCCTTATACGAAGCCGAACGCACTCACCCTGCTGCCTGCAAATGCGGCGGCACTGAAGTTGCCTTCTGACCAGCAGACGATCGCGCCGTTCGGCGAGACCTACGACACGTACGTCGGCAAACTGAACTACCGCTTGAACGACCGCAACTCGGGCTATGTGCGCTATGCCCGGTTCACCAACCACCAACCGAACAATGCCAGCGGTCTGACGATTCCGGATCGCGGCACGGACTTCGACGATCACATGAACGGCGGTGGTGCGCAGTTGGCGACGGCTTTCTCATCGAACCTTCTGAACGAACTGCGCTTCGGAACCATTCAACGCACGCAGGCAAACAATCCGGTCGGCAAGCCGAATCCATACACAGCGGCGGTCAACATCTCAGGCGTGGCGAACATCGGCTACAATCCGCTGGCAGCCACGGAAACGACGGAGATGTCGACGCAGATCGTGGACAACATCACCTGGACCAATGGGCGCAGCACATGGAAGGCAGGGGTGGATTTCCAGCACACGAACTTCGACATCTTCAAGGCACGCGCGGTCACCTACACGTTCGGCGGCCTGAGCGCTGCCGGCGCGGCCCGAGGCGCGGTGAGCGCATTGAATCAGTACCTCAACACCGTGCAAGGTTCGATCGACCCGGCCACAGGCAAGGCGTACTCATACACCACGTTCGCCGAGGATGGCGGCGATCCGAAGCTGAATATCTCATTTAATTTCCTAAACTGGTTTGTGCAGAACGAGTACCGGCTGACGCCACGGTTCACGATCAATGCCGGCGTACGCTACGAGACGATCTTCTTCCCCGCCCTGGACCCCGATGCACCGTATGCGCTGTCGCGCAAAATCGATGGCGACCGCAAGGACTTCGCTCCTCGGCTTTCGTTCAACTGGGGCGCAACGAAAGACGGCAAGACCGTGGTCCGCGGCGCGTTCGGCATGTTCTACGATGTGCCGTCGCTGGCGATCTACTATACGGCCGCGCAGGTGAACGGGCATCGATTCCTGAGCTACTCTGTGGCGGGAACCGATCCGAAGGCTCCAGTGTTTCCGAACGTGCCGACACTGAGCGATACCGCACTCGTGGTCAAGCCCAACATCAACGCGTTCGCACCCGGCTACAAGAACACCTATCAGTTGCAGGGGAACTTCCAGGTGCAGCGCGAACTGCCGGCGCACATGGTTCTGACGGTAGGCTACAACTATGCGGCACAGCGCCACGGACTCTATTCGCAGAACATCAACCTGGGGAATCCGGTCAGCTACCTGGCGGACGGACGGCCCGTATTCGGCGGCGCGGCATTGCGGCCGAATCAATCGTTCGCACAGATCAATCTGCTGCAGTCTGGCGCGAATACCAACTACAACGCGTTGTTCATCCACTTGCAGAAGCGCATGAGCAGCGGACTGCTGTTCCAGGGATCGTACACCTGGTCGCATGCGCTGGCGAACAATCTCGGAGAAGGTGGGTCGATCACCGACCCAACGAATCTGCGGCGCGACTACGGCAACGCCGATAACGACCTGCGCCACTACTTTGTGGGCCAGGCGTTGTATGAACCGCACTTCAAGGGCGATGGCGTCAAGTGGGTGAACGGCTTCGAACTGTCGTCGATGATCTTCTTCAACAGCGGCTATCCGGTGAACGCGGTTTCGGGCATCGACCTCAACAATGACGGCCTCACCAACGACCGACCGCTGTTCCGCGGCCGGAACGATACGGCGGGGCCTGGCCTCATGCAGGTGGATCTGCGCCTGCAGCGCAGCTTCCAGATCAAGGAGCGCTACAAACTGGTCGCTTTGATTGAGGCGGAGAACGCCTTCAACCACACCAATGCCTCATGCAGCACCGCGGGCGGGTGCTCCGGCGCGGTTGTCAATACGGCGACAGCGGTGGACTTCGGCCGCCTCACCGGCGCACGCACGGCACGCAATCTACAATTCGGATTCAAGTTCTTATTCTAGGAATCGGACAATGAAGAGCATTCGAGTATTGATCATTTGCGCAGCGGCTTGCGCGACAGGCGGATGGGGAGTGCGCGGACATCAGAGTGCCAATCGCGCGGCAGTGCGTGCGCTGCCAGCCGATGGGCCGGTCTTTTTGAAGGAGTATGAAGACTGGATCGCGAAGACCGGACCGGTGCCTGATTCCTGGCGAGGCAACGGCGAGGCGTATTCGAAGATCTTTGAAGATCCGAACCACGGCTGGTTCAAAGAGCAATTCGCATTTCTGACGGCCATTCCGCGGTCACGCTATGAGTTCGTGTTGCGGCTTTACGATGAGTTCCTGAAGATCCGCGAGAAGGATCCGGCCCGGGCGGCGCTGACCAACGTGCGGTGGACCGGCACGCTGCCGTATGCGGCGATGGAAAACTATGACCGCATGAAATCGTCGATGCGGTTGTACCGGCGGTTGATGGCGGATTCATCGGTTGAGGCGCAGCGCGATGCGAAGTACCTGGCGCAGGACATTGCGTTCTACATGGGCTGGCTCGGACACTACACGGCTGACGGAGCTCAACCGCTGCACGATACGATTCATCATGATGGCTGGCTTGGTCCCAATCCCAAGCAGTACACCACCGATCCACGCGTTCACGGAAGGTTCGAGAGTTCGTTTGTCGATCTGATTCAGCTGAGCGAGGCCGACCTGGCAAGTGGCGTGACGAAGGCTAAGGTGCTCGACGATCCGTTCGCCGCGATACTGGCCCACCTGGATGATGCAGCCTCGCATGTGGAGGAGGTGTATGTGCTGGACAAGGCCGGAGCATTCGCGGATAAGAACAACGAAGCGGCCGGCAAGCTTGCCCGCGGTCAACTGGCAAAGGCTGCGGCACTCCTTCGCGATTTGACGTACACTGCCTGGATGGAGAGTGCAAAACCAATGGCGGCGCGCGGCGGCGCGGATGCGAATCCGGTGAGCCAAACGAATCCAAAATACAACCCGGAGACCGGCACGGCTGCGCCTGGGGCAGCGGTCCGGCAGGTCAGATGATGCGTGCGTGGCTGTATCTGCTGCTGGCCGGGGCGGTCTTCGCGTCCGACCCGGTGCAGGACAAGAATTTCTTTTTGCTATCTGCGATCGAGGGCGATAGCGCCATTCGCGCCGCGGTGAAAAGCGATGCCGTACTGGCAAGGATGGCTGCCGAACGGCTGGCTGCGGCCGCGCAGGCGGCGGCGAATTGCAAGCTCGATCTGGCGTGCAACGTAGCTGCATTTCAGTGGAGCGATGCGCAGATCACGCAGGGTGCGGGAGCGATGCGCGAGCTGTACAAGAGTTCCGCGGCGGTGCGCGGGTTCACTGACGGCAAGCTGCGAGAATCGAAGATGTACATCCGGCATGACAAGCTCGGCGGCGCGGAGCGGCTGGCCGCGGCGTGGACCGAGTGCATGCGCGGCATCAATCGGATGGTTGAGATTTATGGGAGCGGCAAGGCGCCGAAGTATCAGCTGATCGATGCGATGACCTACGATCCGAAGACTCCGGCGTACCAGCGCGTGGTGCAGAGTCTGGTCGCGGTGATTCTGGATGACACGTCGAAACTCGAGTTGGCGCATTCTAGTTCGCTGCGATTTGCGCTGGAGTTGCTATGGCTGAATCACCGCGATGAGGCAGGCCGGTTTGAGCCGATGGAGAGTGGGGCCAATGCCGCGGCTGTGCGGAGGATAAAGACGACGGATTGGTCTCGTTATCCGTATAGCGTGATTGTGGTGCCGGGCTCAGGTAACGACCGGGCGGGCGTACGGCATTCGCCGAGCGGCAAGCTGCGCGACGAGATCGCGGCAATGCGGTATCGCGATGGCAAGGCGCCGTTCATTCTGGTATCGGGCGGCTACGTGCATCCGAACCAGACCGAGTACTGCGAAGCACTGGAGATGAAGCGCGACCTGATGGGACGGTTCGGCGTACCCGAGGAGGCGATCATCATTGACCCGCATGCGCGGCACACGACGACAAACATGAGGAATGCGGCGCGGTTAATGTACCGCTACGGGATTCCGTTTGAGAAGAAGGCTCTGGTATCAACGGATCTGTCTCAGAGCGAATATATCGAAGGCGCAACTTTTTCAAAGCGGTGCATTGAGGAGTTGGAGTACGTGCCTTATACCTTGCTAGGGCGAGTTTCCGCTTTCGACCTGGAGTTCAGGCCGGTGATGGAATCGCTGCACATGGATCCGGCGGATCCACTGGATCCGTAGACTATTCCAGCGCGGCGACTAATGCCTCGGCCAGTTGCGCGCCAAACTTCTTGCGGTCGTCCACGGTGGGGATGCGGTTCAGCTTCGGATTGAAGGTAATGCGCTGCTCCATGAGCATTGCACGAAGCTGGCGGTCACGCTGCAGGCCCTGCACCACGTTCATGCGGCCGGTATCGGCCTTCAGCGGTTCGAGTTGCGACGGGCGAGTGGGCGCGAAGGTGGTCTTCGTGGTGAGGATGTCATAGACTCGGGCCACCAGATCCTTCGCTGCTTGCGAGCCATCGATGTACTCCGCGGTCTCGGTATTGTGGAGCGAGAGGAAGAGGTCGACCGGCTTGCCGCTATCGAGCCATTTGAAGATCGCGTTGCGCTGCGCGGTGATCTCCGGCATCTTCGCGGCGTCCGTCACATCCCAGTTGCGATTGAGGTCGAAGCCGTTGCGATTGAAACGCACGCCGCCGTGCGACATGCCGTCAGGATCGGCGACGGGCAGGATCTTGAACGTCGCCTGCTGGCGCAGTTTCGCGCCTGCTGGCGAGAGCAGGTGATCAATGAAGCCCTCCGCGGCCCATGAGGTAAAGGACTCCCAACTGTGCTGTCGCGCCATCAGCCAGATGACTTTCTTGCCGGTGCCGATGGTGAGCAGGTAGAGATCGCGGCCTTCCACGCTCTTGCCGATCACCTCAGGCTTCAACTTGTGGCGCTCGAACATGCGCTTCAACTCCACCAGCGTGTAGGGCGGCGTGTGGGCGATCCAGAGCTTGTTCGAGGTGGGTGTGAGCTTTATGCGCATTCTTGGTTCGGCGGCATCGAATTCGCTCTGCTCCACAGGCTGCCAGGTTTTCTGATCGTAGCTGTAGTGCGGGATGGTGTTCTTCTGCACCGCGCCCTTATTGAGGACGAAGTTGTATTCACCAGGGAGATTGACGAGGTCAATGGTGAGCGGCACGCCCTTGGCGCCATCGACGCGGAAGTAATACCAGTTGGCCTGGCGGTTGCGGCCGGCCTGATCGGTCTGGCCCTCCACGTTGCAGCGCAGGTGCGCGGGCGCGGCGAGTTCGACCTTGCCGATGCTGCCTCCATCGAAGGTGGAGGAGACGGTGATTGCGAATGCGAGAAGTAACATCTACGGCGCATTGTATCACTCGATACAATGGAGAGAATGCCACAAACTCCGCACCTTGAAAAACATTTCACTGCCTCCGAGACTGTCCGTGACGTAGTGATCGGCATGGCCGACGGCTTGACGGTTCCCTTCGCGCTGGCAGCGGGCTTGAGCGGCGCGGTGAACGGCACGCAGGTGATCATCGTGGCCGGACTGGCGGAGATCGCGGCGGGCTCGATTGCGATGGGACTGGGCGGCTATCTGGCGGCCAAGAGCGACTGCGAACACTACGTGAGTGAACGGCATCGCGAAGAGGTGGAAGTGGTCGAGTTGCCGCACGAAGAGATCCGCGAGACCAAGGAAATCCTGAGCGGCTACGGCCTCAGCGGACCTGAAGTGGAGACAATCGTGAAGCGCTTCCAGGCCAATCACAAAGAGTGGGTGGACTGGATGATGCGGTTTGAGTTGGGGCTGGAAGAGCCAGACCCGAACAGGGCGTTGCGTAGTGCGCTGACGATTGCGGGATCGTATATTGTTGGCGGGTTAATACCGCTCGGTCCTTATTTCTTCAACAGCGTGCCGCAAAGTGCGTTGCTGTGGTCTGTGACCACGACGCTGACGGCGCTGGCTGCGTTCGGTTATATGAAGGGCACGTTCACCGGCACGAATCCGATCATGAGCGGAGTCCGCACTGCTGTGATCGGGGGGCTTGCCGCAGCTGCCGCGTTCGGTATCGCCAAGGCGATCTCGTAAGAGCGCAAGCGGCTTGTGTTCCTGTAGAATATAAGCCGCATGAAACGCACACTTGCCATTGTTATCTTTCTCGCTTTATTGGCTGCGATTATTTATCAGCGGCCGGCAAAGCAGGGCGCCATTGTGGAAGCGGGTCAGGCCCCGCAGACCGCGTCGGGCGAAGGCGTCATCAAGAACCTGATGGCGGTGGGGCATCAGTTCCGCCAGGACGACCTGCCATCGATCGCGATGAGTCCCGATGGTTCGGCGTGGGAGACGTGGCTCAGCTTCGGCGGGGACCGCGACGATGTTGCGATCCGGCAGTACAAAGACGGAACGTGGGGCACGCTGCAATGGGTGCCGGGCACAAGCGGCGATTCATGGCTGCCGCAGGTGGCCGTCGATACGAAGAACCGCGTGTGGGTTGTGTGGTCCCAAATGAAGGACAACAACTGGGACCTCCATGCACGCCGCTTCGATCCGGCCAAGCAGGAGTGGGGTGCGCTCGAACAGCTGACTACATCAGCGTTTCCTGATATCAACCCAAGGCTGGTGTCGAACGGCAAAGGGCAGTTCGCGCTCGTCTGGCAGGGCTTCCGGGCCAAGAACTCCAACATCTTCTTGAAGATCTTCGAGAACGATTCGTGGGCGCGCGAGCTGCGCATCACCAATCAGGCGGCCAACGATTGGGAGCCGTCAGTGGCGTTCGACAGCACGGGCGCAATCTATGTTGCCTATGACAGCTATCGCAATGGCAACTACGATGTGTTCCTCGCGAAAGTGAGCGGCGGCAAGGCGGAGGAGATGGCGGTGGCGAACACCACTAACTTCGAAGCGCGGGCCACAGTGGCGGTGGATACGCGCGACCGCGTGTGGGTCGCCTACGAAGAGGGCGGCGCGAATTGGGGCAAGGACCAGGGCTACATTTTGCGCGCGAATCCGAAGGGCGTGCAGTTGGGCGGGTTGCGCAAGCCGCGCGTGAAAGTTCTGGAGAACGGAAAGTGGCTGGAACCCTCGAGTCCGCTGACTGCGGCATTCGGCGGCGGCAATGTGTATCAGCCGCACATTTATTCGGATGGCAAGGGCTCGATCTGGGCGATCGCCAAGGTTCGCGATAACGGCCAGCAGCCGCAGGCGAAGAAGGCTGGAGGGCAGAAGAAGAACGCAAACAAGAAGAAGGCGCCCGCTGCGCGGGGCTTCTTCGAATACCGTCTTTCGCATTTGAGTGGCGGCGAGTGGTCACCTGCGATCGCTCTGCCGAACAGCAAGGGCCGCTCCAGCACGCGTTTCAACGCCGCGCTTGATGGCACGGGCAATCTGTGGATGACCTGGGACACCGACAACCGATCGCAGGATATGTACCACCGCCCGATTCGCGAACAGATCTATGCGGGCTACATACCGGCGGTCACGGATTCGCAACCGGTGCTGGTTGAGGCAAAGAACACCGCGGAGGCCGCGACACCAGCGCATGAGAGCGAGAGTAACGACTTGAAGTTGATCCGTTCGTATTCGGCGCAGATCGGCGGACGCAAGCATCAGATCATGCGCGGTGACTTCCATCGCCATACGGAACTGAGCTGGGATGGCGGCGGCACGGCCGACGGTTCGCTGCAGGACTTCTATCGCTACATGATCGATGCAGCGTCGATGGACTTCGGCGCGTCGACGGATCATCAGGGCGGCGCGTGGCCGTACTGGTGGTGGTATACGCAGAAGATGACCGACATGTATCACGTGCCGCAGAGCTACGTGCCGATCTTCGGCTACGAGCGCAGCGCGGTGTATCCGAATGGGCACCGCAATGTCTTCTTTGCGCGGCGGTCAGAGTCGCGCGTGACGCCGTTCCACATGAAGGCCGGTGCGGCAGGCTTCTCCCTGCCTCAGGCGCCGATGGGCGATGAGCCGGGCGTGGGTACGGGCGAGTTGGTGGAGAACGACACCAAGCTGCTATACGAAGACATTAAGGGCCGCAACGGCATCGCGATCTCGCATACTTCGGGCACGCGGATGGGCACCGACTGGCGCGACAACAATCCGGAGCTGGAGCCGGTGGTGGAGATCTTTCAGGGCGCGCGCACCAACTACGAAGCGATGGACGCGCCGTTCATGGCCAATCCGGAGAAGGATGGCCCGCATGTGCAGCAGGCCGGCTACCAACCGGAGGGCGTGGTTTCGAATGCCTGGGCGAAGGGTTACAAGCTGGGCATCATCGCCAGTTCCGATCATGGTTCGACGCACATCTCGTATGCGATGGTCTATACCGATGAACCCAACCGGCAGGGGATTCTGGATGCTATCCGCAAACGCCATACCTACGGAGCAACGGATAATATTATCCTGGATGTTCGCATGGGGGACTACTTCATGGGCGACGAGTTCTCGTTGACAAAGTCTAAGCCCATCAAAGTGCGGGCGCGGGGCACGCGGCCAGTGGTGAAGGTGGAGATCCTGAAGGACAGTAAGGTGATCTATTCCACTTCGCCGAATTTGCAGAATGTGGATTTTGAGTTCACGGACACGGGCGATGTGAGCGGCAGGCATTATTACTATGTGCGGCTGCAGCAGGAAGACAAGATGATCGCCTGGTCGAGTCCGTTTTTTATTAATTATAAGTAGCAGAGCCGCGACCGTGAGGGAGCGATAAGGAGCGAGCAAATGGAATCTAATCGAAGAAGTTTCTTAACGGGCGCACTAGCGGCCGCAGGGGCACCGGCATTGGCCGCGGCGGCCGCTGCCAACGCGCCGGACGACGGCGTCAAACTCGGTGTGGCCAGCTATTCGTTCCGCGAGTTCAGCCGCAAGCTGGCCATCGCCGGAACAAAGGCATTGCGCACGCCGTACATCAACATTAAGGAGTTCCATCTCCCGTACAAAAGCACGCCGGAAGAGATCGCCAAGGCACAGCAGGAGTTCGAAAAGGCCGGACTGAAGATCATGGGCGGCGGCACGGTGTACATGTTGAAGGACGACGATGACGACATCCGCGGCTACTTTGAATATGCCAAGGCGGCAGGGATGCCGCTGCTGGTGATCGGGCCATCGGCGCAGACCATGCCGCGCATTGAGAAGTTCGTGAAGAAGTACGACATCAAAGTTGCGATCCATAATCACGGCCCCGAGGACAAGCATTTTCCCACTCCGGCGAGCGCGCTGAAGATCATCGGCAATATGGATCCGAGGGTCGGTCTGTGCATCGACGTCGGCCATACGGTACGGACCGGGCAGAACGTAGTGGAGGCGATCGCCGAGGCCGGCACGCGCCTGCTGGATATGCACATCAAAGATCTGCGAGACTTGATGAACAAGGATTCGCAGGTTGAGGTCGGCGGGGGTGCGATGCCGATCGTGGCGATATTCAAACAGTTGAAGAAGATGAACTATCAGGGTTGCGTCATGCACGAATACGAGATCAATGGCGACAATCCACTGCCGGGCATGCAAATGGGGTTCAGTTACATGCGCGGTGTTTTGGCCGGCCTGAAGGGATAAGGAGAGAAACCGATGTTCTGCCACAAATGTGGATCTAATGTAGAGCCCAATGCACAGTTCTGTCCTGGCTGCGGGCAAACGATGGGGGCAGCACCGCCGCCTCCGCAAGTGAATGTTCCTCAACCGTACACGGCGCCGGCGACGGCTTCGGTACAAACCGGAAAATGGATCGGAGAAGGCTGGGAACTGGTTAAGTCGGACCTGGTGATGTTCGCGGTTTCGGCGCTGCTGTTCGCCGTGGTAGGCGGAGCGGTGCCGGTGATTTTACAAGGCGCCATGATGGTTGGGTTCAATCTGCTCGTCATCAAGAAACTGGCGACGGGCAGGCTCGATATCGGAGACCTCTTTAAGGGCTTCAATTTCTTTGTGCCGTCATTGGTCGCGCACATCCTGGTGTCGATCTTTACCGCTCTTGGCATGCTCCTGTGCATCATCCCCGGACTGGTGATCGCGGCGATGTACATGTTCACCTTCCTTTTCATTCTGGATAAGAAGATGGACTTCTGGCCGGCGATGCAGGCCAGCGCGGAGATCGTGAAGAAGGATTACATGGGCTTCACGCTGTTCATCGTAGCGCTCGGATTGTTGCAGTTGTTAGGAGTGCTGGCATGTATCATTGGTATTTTCGTTACACTGCCGATCATGTATGCGGCCATCGTCTGCGCGTATCGCGACCTGGTCGGATTTGAACCTTCGACGCAGAACTTATGATGTGGTATTGGCGCGCGGGGCTGGTGGCAATGTTGTTCGCCGGCTTCGCGCTTTACGATGCTCCGGTTGAGCCGAAGTTCCACTTGTGTGGATTCCTTTGGCTAACCGGGCTTCCCTGCCCTCTTTGCGGCATGACGCGGGCGCTGTGCTTTCTCATGAAGGGGCAGTTCTCGCTGGCGATACAGCTTCATGCGCTCAGTCCGCTGGCGGCGGTCGCGCTGGTGGCTTTGGGCGTCCGGCAGTCGCATCCGGGTTGGAGCTGGAAGCTGCTGGGGGCAACATTTCTTGTTTACGGCGCCGGCCGTATGTTAATGGCGCTATAATCAAGGCGTGGCAAGAGGTTGGGAAAGCAAAGATGTCGAGTCGCAGCAGGACTTGGCGGAGGCGAACCGCGCCGCGTTGGCAAAACAGAAAATCACTGAGGAGCAAGCATTGCACCAGAAAAAGATCGAGAGCCTGGAGCTGTCCAGGACGCGCGTCATGCATGACATCCAGGCAGCTTGCAATCCGAAGTACAAGACGATTCTGTTCGAGGCTCTGGCGCATCTGGATGCCGAGCTGGCCAAACTGCGATAGGACTTAAGCGAGTGAGTGTATCGGACTGACATCACAGTGTGTCAGTATGGCTCGCTCCATCCCCTTTGGGGCTGGATGTCAACATAGACAAGAAGAGCCCTAGAATCAACAACAAACCCGCGATTGCCGTGACTATCATCATCGTCTCCCTTGACTAACCGCAGGTATAAAGTGCAATTGGTGTTCCATTCAGGAATCTGATCGGCGAGCGGATCGGTACCGACATGGGGATGAAGAAAAAATTGCTGTTTCGGTGGCGTTAATGTTGACTTCAGACGCTGGGTTTGGTGTAATAAAAAAGTCCGAAACGTCCAACACTCCTGAGTAGCTCAATGGTAGAGCATTCGGCTGTTAACCGAAGGGTTGTAGGTTCGAGTCCTACCTCAGGAGCCAATTAAACCACACAATCTACGTAGTTTACCCCTTCCAAGCAACTCCCCTGTATCGTTACCATTTGTGGCTATTTGTGGCTGTTTTTCATCTACAGTTACTACAGTTTTCACTACACTCCCTCTGCCCGGTTCCCGGCCCCGTCCGCAAATCCCATTTCAATCAGAAAACGGCCCAGCTAGATCATGCAATTTGCGGTAGATCTATGGGATCTGTTATGGCATAACACAGTTGTTGCGCTTTCTTTTTTGCTTTTGATTTCATTATGATAGCCTCAATCACGGCATGTGCAGGTGATGGGCGTAGCTGTAGCCTGATAGTTGAGAGGATGAACAACTACTGATGGCTACAATTAATCCAAACCAGCGTCACTGCACAGAGCAGGTAGCCGCTGACTTCTTGGGCGTGAAGTTGAGCACAATTCGTTCTTGGCGATTCCATCGTGTGGGGCCGGTGTATGCAAAATTTTCCAAGGCTGTGCGCTACCCAGTGGATGAGTTAAACAAATTTGCCGCGAAGTCGAGAATTGAACCGGCTGCCTGATTGCCCCCAGCGTCTACACAATCCCCAAGGCCCCCACGCATGCGCGCGTGGAACCGGCCCGGCTGCATCGACTGTTGCGGCCCCTTGAAAGAAAAGAAAGGAATTACCTATGGCGATAACCAGCACCCCCGTAACCGCACCCTGGCTACAGCGTTCATACGAACGAACTGGCCCAGATTGGCGGAAAGAACTAAATAGCAGGCAGGCGGAACAAACGAAGTGTGAAGCGACAGAAAAAGCAGCAACAGACCGCCTGACAGAACTGAATGCGCGCGCCGTGAGCCTTGCGCAAGAAACGGCCCAATCGCTCAAAGAGGCGAAGGGGGAGGCCACGGCGTCCGATACCGCTACATTAACCCTAGAGCCCGCTTGGTTGGACATCATTCATAACCCAGTCTCTGCGGTGGATGCATGGGCTAAGCCTGTGGGCCGTTGGTGGGCACGTTATACGATCCAGGAGCAGGCCCTAAAGCATCTAACGGACAATGTTATCCCGTTGCAGAAGGCTGCGCTTCGTAAGGCGCGCATTGAAACCCTGCGGGCTAAAACAGACATGTTCGAAGTCGCGGCACTCCTATCCCTGGCCGAAACATGTGATGCGCTTAAGGCTGCTGAGCAATTGGAAGGCAATCTATTTTTCTGTGGGGGCCGATCAGAGGCTATGATCGATGCTTGCGCGGTTGCCCGGAAAGCTCAGAACGAAGCATCGTCAAGGCCGTATTAAAATGAGCGATCTGGACAAAATGAGCGCTGCTGAACTCCGCGCGGCACTCTCTGAGTATCAGAAGAGCCAGGAACCTGATACGCCCTCAGCGCCACAGCACCCACTTCCGCCCGCCTGGGATGCGGCAACCCTAACGCCTGGGCAAGCAGAGGCAATTTCGGATGCCTGGATATCTGGCATCATGGCACGGCCCGTCAACAGCTGGACACCTGCGGAACGCGACGCGATCCTTACCGCAACCTCACGGACTTTGAACGACTTGAACGGATAGAGAAATGGACGCCATCGACAAAGAAATCAAAGCCAAGCGCGAAAGCTGGGCACAGAACGCCGAAGAGTTGAAGGATAGAAAGGTAGAAGCGCAACGAAAAAAGCTGGTGATGCGCAGGGATACCTTTCGCGCCGGAACCTTTGTTCCTGACTGCAAATGTGATTTATGCCTGCGAGCCGTCCTCACCATGGACCCCTCTTTGGTTTGCGAAAACGGAAAGCGCCTAGCCCGCTGGTGGTAGACGCTACAACGAATCCCCCGTGTAAACGCCCAATGCAATCAGGCTTGGGGCGTACTCATTTATACTCACGTTGCAACATGAAAACCAGAAGACAGCATGGAATTAAATCAGACCGGGGAACAGCCCAACGATAGCGGCCCCCTGGCATCATTAAACGCCCCACAGTCAAAAGGTGAGTGGGCCGCAGCTTACGCGCGGGGCGGTTGGAGCGTGCTGCCATTGCATGAACCGCGCGGGTCCGGCTGTTCCTGCGGGAAAGCGGACTGCGGCAAGCCCGGCAAGCATACCAGCATCAGGGATTGGCCTTCCGTGTCCTGTGACCTGGACGCGGTAGCTGCATGGTGGAAGCAGAGTCCAAATAGCAATATCGGCCTCCGCCTGGATGATCTTAGCGTGTTGGACGTTGATGGACAGGAGGGCTTTGAATCCCTGGCCGCACTGGAAGCGGAATTCGGAGTCCTGGACGCGGCTGCTATGCAACGAACAGGTAGCGGCGGACGGCACTACTTGTTTGAAGCGGTGCCGGGCGTCGATAAGAAGATAAAGTTCAGGCCCGGCCTGGATCTGTTGACGGGCCAGGGTAGTTACATCGTGGCTGCACCCAGCCTGCACGCCAGTGGGGGCCGGTATGAGTGGATTGGCGAATACAGCCCGCTGACCACGCGCCGGGATCAGGTGCCCCTGACGATTCCCCCGGCGTGGCTGCTTGATGCCGTCAATGGAACCGCAGCCCGCAAGGACACGCAGCGCGGTAAGCAAGGGTTTTCCCTGCCCGCTGAAATAGGCGAAGGGCGCAGAGACTCAACCCTGGCAAGCGCAGCAGGCAAGATGCGGCGGGCCGGTTTCAGCCCTGAAGAAATCCTGGCCGCGCTACGCAAGATGAATCAGGAACGCTGCAAGCCCCCAATGGCGGATGCAGACGTTAGGCGCATCGCTAAGAGCATCGGCAAAAAGCAGCCTGCGCCAGACGATGATGACGGTGGGCTAACCAAGGCATTGGCCACAGCAATCACGGCCACAGATTCCTTTGCCCGTGACGGGGGCCGGTTGCTTTACCACTTTGAGGGCGGTGTTTACCGGCCCACTGGCCAGCGATTCATTGAACGCAGGGTTAAGGAACTGTGCGAAGCGTGGGAGAAGACCAAAGGATGGTCCCCAGAGCTTCCTAAGCGCGTCTGTGAATGGCTGCTGGCTGATGTTCCTGACCTTTGGGACTGTCCACCGCTGGACACATTGAATTGCCGCAACGGCTTACTTGATGTTGCGTCCAGAACGTTACGCCCGCATTCGCCGGAGCACCTGTCCACTGTTCAAATAGCCGTGAACTTTGACCCCGGTGCCGGGTGCCCGTATACGGACCAGTTCATCAGGGATGTTTTCCCCGGTGACTCCCAGCACTTGCCCTATGAAGTTGCTGCTTGGCTGATGTTGGCTGACACAAGTATTCAGAAAGCGATTCTCACGCTAGGGGAGGGGGCGAACGGAAAGTCGGTATGGCTTAACCTGCTGCTGAACTTCCTGGGGCGTGAAAATGTCTCAACTCTCAGCCTGCACCGCATCGAATCCGATAAGTTCGCAGCAGCCCGGCTATTAGGGAAGCTAGCCAACCTAGGGACGGACTTACCAACGTCTGAGTTGGAATGTACAAGCATGCTGAAAGCACTGACCGGGGGCGATACCATCACCGCAGAGCGTAAGTTTGAATCTAGCTTTGAGTTTCGCCCTTTCGCCCGGCTGCTGTTCTCTGCGAACAGTGCCCCGCGTTCGGAAGATTCGACGCATGGATTCTTTCGCCGGTGGTTGGTCATTCCCTTCAATCGGACGTTCGACGAAACTGACCCGGCCACCGTGCCCCGCGCCGAATTGGACTCCAGGCTAAGCCAGCCAGGGGAACTATCGGGGATGCTCAACAAAGCGCTTGACGTGCTGCCTATCATCCGCAGGGGCCGGTTTACGGAGTCAGAGTCCACGCGGGCCGCAATGGAGGAGTTCAGGCGAACGACTGATCCACTGGCCGTGTGGTTGGAAAAGAATACCATCGAACGGGCAGACGCCATGATACCCAAGGACCGCCTGCGTAGCGCCTATGGGCAGACATGCCAGGATGCGGGACGCCCGATCATGCCTGACACACAGTTCACGGCTGCACTGAAACGCCTGCGGCCCAAGGTGCAGGCTGCACAACGTCGCATAGACGGGAGGGTTACGCGTGTGTTCCTTGGGCTGGGCTTCGTGATCCAGGACCCGGCTGGGGGACTTTTCTAGGCCAGGGTGTCACAGGCTGTCACGGGTGTCACAGGGTGTCACTATATCTTTCCATATTCAATTCAGAAAAAGAAAAGAAGAGAGGGAGAGGAAAAGAAGTACCCTGACCCTGTGACACCTGTGACGCCCCGTGACAGCGGAGCCATCCCCCTGGCTGTGCCCGGAATGATCCAAGTAGTACATTAAGCTTTATTAATGTTGCAAATGGCTTGAATTGCAAGAAGTTCGCGCTACCGGCAACCCTGATCACGGGTAAACGAGCAACCCTGGCAACCTACAAGGATTGGCAGCGCGGCCCCGAACACGCCCTGTGTACAGAATTCAGCAACGGCCCCGACGGGCCTAACCATCGCCGGGGTGGGCAAGCAGCCCCCCCTGGCTCATCACGTCCCCCTGGCTGTCACAGGACGCCAGCAACCATAAGGAGATATCCCATGCTCGAAGAAAAGAAACACACTGCCCAAGTGGCGCAGAAGAAAACCGGCCATCGATTTCAAGAGGGCCACCCACGATTTGGAGGCAAGCGCAAGAACACCGCAGCCCAGGCCCGCGCGATGGCTGAGGAAATGGGCGTTGACCCCCTAGCCTTCCTGCTGTCGATCATTGGCAGCGACGTTATTGAGCAAACTGTCATTGTGGACGGTAAGAAGTCCCGCGTGGAGGTAGCCGTATCCCTGGACACGCGCATGGACGCTGCAAAGCAGGTTATGGCGTACATGTACCCGCGTTTGATGGCGCAGCAAATTACCGGCACCGGTGACGGCCCCCTGGAAGTTGCAACCCTGGACGTGACCAAGTTGCTACAGGACCCGGCCATGGCTGCAATGGCGCAGGACTTGGCAATCTCCCTGGCTCTATCGGAGTCACCCACGGGGGAATTGATCGGCCTTACAGCGACGGAGCGGGACAGGCTTCTGGTTCCAATCCCGCCCAAAGACAAATAACCTGCGTGGGCGTGCAGGCTGTTTGAATAACTACCGTTTATTAATCGGCCTGCATTTCTCGGAACGAGGTCAATCGTTATCCTTTGCCATGGCTCGGTTGAACTCGTACCAGCCCTCAGGGTTCATCGAGTCCGGCCCATCGCCGTCCATGTAGAGGCGCTGAATCAGTCGCAGAAAGGACTTCTGTGCCTCTTTGCTGACTAATGCGAGCGAACCGTCACCGTCCCCTTTGATAAAAGTACGGCCTTTTTCGTCATGTGTGCCCTTATATTCGCCCCATTCACCGCCCTCAGTTGCCGCACGATAGAGGTCGTAAGTATCTTCAAAGTCTTCCGGTTCATTGCCGGAGTTTAGCCAGAGCTGGAAATCAGTCATCACCAAATTATACATCTCAGGCAGAGCCTTTATTGGCATGCTGCAATCCGCAAGATACAAAGGGACATCAGATAGAACTTATTTTCCAGAGTGGAACCGCTGAACGCCTAAATATCTTTAGAATCAACAATGCACTTATTTCTACAGAATTAGTTGCACTCTTGGTTCTGATCTGAGAGAATTTGATCAATGACAAAGGCATTCGGTTACGTCAGGGTTTCGGGTGACTCCCAAATTGACGGGGACGGCTTCCCTCGTCAGATTGCCGCTATCAAGGCATACGGCAAACAACATGACATCCAAATCGTGAAGGTGTTCCGTGAGGAAGGCGTCACGGGCACCAAGGACAGCGCAGAACGCCCGGCGTGGTCTGATATGATGCTGGCCTTGCACAGCAACGGAGTGAAGACCATCATCATCGAACGCCTGGACAGGCTGGCGCGTGAACTGATGGTGCAAGAAAAAACCATTGCAGACTTGCAGAACGATGGCTTCACGCTGGTGTCTGTTCAGGAACCGGATTTGATGTCCTCTGACCCGGCCCGTATCGCGTTTCGTCAGATGATGGGCGTCTTTGCCCAGTACGACAAAAGCCAGATTGTCCTGAAGCTGAAGGCAGCGCGCATGCGCAAGCGGGCCAAAGAAGGCCGGTGCGAAGGGCGCAAGCCCTTTGGCCACTATGAAGGGGAACAGTCTGCAATCGAGCGAATGCAGGTGCTAGCCGCAGCCGGTATGAGCGTCCGCGCGATTGCTACCAAGCTGAACGCGGAAGGCGTGCCCACGCGCGCCGGTGGCGCGTGGCGCGATGCAGTTGTGGGACGGATTCTGAAGGAAGTGGGCCACATAGCCAAGTAGTCTAACGGAGCAACTATGGTTACGAACAACGCAAGAACCAAAGAGATTGCGATAATAGCATTTCACGAAGCAGGACACGCCGTTGTAGCATGTCTGCTGAACATCCCATTTACAAAAGTGAAGTTTACTCCTAGGAGTAAGTCAACACACGCGGTGGTCACGTTCAGGAAAGGACCACTGCCAGCCGGGGTAGATCCCGCGCGCCATGAATATAGTAAGAAGGCAGCCTGGACGTTCATGGACAACCAGATTGCAACTTGCCTTGCCGGTCCCCTGGCAGAAACGATCTATACCGGCTGCTGGCAGGATGGTCCCATGGATAAAGGTACCGATGAACCCTGTGCATGGGAACTTTGTAAGACCCAAACCCCAGCCCGTAAGCATTGTTCGCCTCTTCAGCAGAATCTGTGGGGTGATTCCGGTTCCGGCAGTCGTCCCAAGTTGTGATAAAGGGCCATTTCCATCGCGTTGAACGTGCGAAAGCCGTAGGATCGTCTGGTAACCACTCGG
>Ga0118677_10003267_pt1 | contig 30993 bp, 24 predicted proteins | sample AliMusrvi5mmetaG_FD_86154 | JGI IMG/M metagenome (GOLD analysis project Ga0118677, IMG submission 86154) | reverse complement strand
TCAATGCGGGGACGGTAATACATACCGTCAATCCACGACATGGAAACCAATTTGCAAAGATTCTGATAGCCTTTTTTATTCTTGGCAAGCAACACCAGATGATAGCCGCTGCGATCTTCCGAACCGTCTTTTGAAAGGCGTCCACGTTTAGCCACATACGCTTCACAACCGATAATAGGTTTGAAAAGTTTTTGTTTTTCTTCCTCGATTTCTTTCAGGATGCCGGTTTTTTCTTCCTCTGAGATGCCTTCTGCTATGAGTTGTTTCTGTAGGTCAGCTATTTGCCCTTTTACCTTGCCGTTCTTCTTTTTGGTATAATTGAAGAATTCCTTGACGCCAAACATGTTTCCGTGGTCGGTAATAGCCACGGCATGCATGCCGCTTTTTTCAGCTTTGTCCACTAGATTAGGAATGGAGGACATACCATCCAGTACCGAATAGTGGGAGTGAACGTGAAGATGAACGAAAGAACTCATGTTAAGTGGTTATTTTCTGGTAAATTTACAAACTATGGGTTTAGTCTGGTTTTGCGTGGTTAAAGATACTGCTATTTTCGAAAGGAGTTGAAAAAAAGAATGGGAAGTTATTGACAAATTTCAAAAAAAGAGCCTTAACCAAATGTCTGTTGTTAAAAAAATGGTGAGGTAATTTACCCCACCAATCCAATGTTATCTTTTTTCAACTGTGCTTATTCCATTTTATAAACCATGGCGTTGATATTCATGCCTGCACCTACGGATGCAAAGATAAGTAAGTCGCCATTGTTTATTGTATGACCATTTAGTTTATGCTTAAGTATCAGGTCAAACAGTGTTGGTAAAGTGGCAACCGAAGTGTTTCCCAGCTTATCAACAGTCATTGGCATAATCCCTTCTGGAGCTTCATTTATGTCATAAAGGGCGTAGAATCTTTTTAGTATGGCATCATCCAATTTTCCGTTAGCTTGGTGGATTAGGATTTTTTTTACGTCATCTAATGCAAAATCACTACTATCAAGGCAGGCTTTAATTGCTTGTGGAACTGTTTCAATAGCATATTGATAGAGTTTTCGTCCATTCATCTTGAGGAATAAATCATCTTTTTTCTCAAAATCAGGATTATAGGATGGTCCCATATGCAACAGTCCGGCATGCGAAAACGTGTCAGAGCGTGTTTTATGAGCCAGTATACCAATAGGAGTGGAGCTTTCTTTGGCTTCGAGAATAACTGCGCCGGCTCCGTCGGCATAAAGCATGCAGTCGCGGTCATGCGAGTCACTAATGCGCGACAGCACATCAGCACCAATAACCAAGATTTTCTTTGCATCACCCGATTTAATATAATAATTTGCCTGAATTACAGCCTGAAGCCAGCCCGGACAACCAAAAATCAGGTCGTAAGCAATGGTTTCCGGGTTTTTAATTTGTAGTTTGTGTTTAACCTTCGAGGCCATAGCCGGCACATGGTCCGATGCACGGTTGATGTATTGAGTGTCTCCAAAGTTATTCGCAACAATAATATAGTCTAGTTCTTCTTTGTCTATTCCGGCTGACTTGATGGCTTCTTCGGCAGCAAAAAAAGCCATATCCGATGTTGTCAGGTCATCCGTAATGTATCGTCTTTCGGCAATAGTTGTAATTTCCAGAAACTTATCTGCAATTTCTTGTCCTGCTTTATTGATCTTTACTCCGTTTGTTTCGAAAAATTCGTTGTTAAGAAAATGATCGTTCTTAATCTCTCTTGAAGGAATATAACTTCCGGTTCCGGTAATAATACTGTAAATGTTTGTATTCATACAAAAATAATTTATTTTCTATTTGTCGTAACCTCCCTGATGGCGGTCTGGTGGAATTCGACTAGTTTTTATGGTTTTTGTTTTGTGTTCTATATAAATGTTACTGTAAGTATTTGGCAGACTTTGGTTGTCTTTTGCTCAGAAGATCTGCAAATTAAAAAAATAAATAATAGTATTTGATGTTGAAAATGATATTTACTTACAGTATTTATATCTAGTTATGAGCTTGGTGTAATTTAATTTGCACAATATGAACAAATTAATAGTATTGGAAATTCATAATTTATTGAGGTGTCAATAATTCGCAAATTTTCTCCACTGTTTCGTTAATATCTCCTGAGAGCGAGTAGTTGGCTTTTTCGTAAAAGGACTCTCGTTTGGATAAGCCTTCGGCAATAAACCGACGCAGCTCTTCGCCTTTACGGTTAGCTAGTAACGGGCGCTTGCTAATGCCAATGGCTTCCAGACGTTCGGCAAGGTCAGCAGCTGTAAGCTTTAAATAAATGGTTAGCCCGTGGGAATTCATGTACTCTATGTTGTCGAAAAAGCAGGGTGCTCCGCCACCGGTTGAAATGATAACATTTTCGAATTCAGCAACTTCATGCAGGCATTTTTGTTCCAATAAGCGAAATTCGTGTTCGCCTTTTTCTGCAAAAATCTTCGAAACGGTTTTAAATTGTTTCTCTTCGATATATGTATCCATATCCACAAAACTATATCCGAGCCTTATGGCCAGCAATTTGCCTATGGTGGTTTTACCAGAACCCATATATCCGATCAGAAAAATTCGATTCATGTTTTTGTCATTTGTTTTAGACCTGCAAAGTTAGTAATAATACTAATAAAAAGGAGGAAAAATCTGGTTTTACTTATCTAAACAGCCTATAGGGCTGAATTTATTGTTCATTCTTAATGCAAATCAAATTTTCATTGAGAAAAATAAGTTTAAAATCTTAATCGTGATTTTTTTATGCTAACTTTGCATATATTTTTATGAAATAGTTTGTGGAAAAAGAAAATGCTGTTTTATTGCTTTTTACGGGTGGGACAATCAGTATGTCCGAAGATCCGGCAACGGGAGCATTGCGTCCTATTGATTTTGATCGACTGCAAGAGTTAATGCCAGAAATTAAGCAGACGGGAATTCGCATAAAAAATATTCCTTTTCTTCCGTTGATTGATTCTTCTGATGTTCATCCGACCGTTTGGGAACGTATAGCGCTTATTATTCAGGAAAATTACGATGATTTTGACGGTTTCGTGGTGCTTCATGGTACCGATACGATGGCTTATTCAGCATCGGCTCTGAGTTTTATGCTCGAAAACCTCTCGAAACCGGTTATTTTTACCGGAGCACAATTGCCCATTGGCATGATGCGTTCGGATGCCAAAGAAAATCTGCTTACTGCTATTGAGATTGCTTCGGCTAAAGAAAATGGTCAGCCCATTGTTCCTGAGGTTTGTATTTTCTTTGAAGATACACTTTTTCGTGGAAACCGCACTACCAAAAAGAATGCAGAACATTTCAGTGCCTTTAATTCCTATAATTATCCACCACTGGCCAAAGCCGGTGTGCACATCAAATATTTCCGATCGTATATTCATTATCCATCCGCAGGATCTTCTCTTCGCGTTCGTACCAAGATAGATCAAAATATAGCTATTCTCAAGCTGTTTCCAGGCATTAGTGAGCATACAGTGAATGCTATTTTGCAAATTCCCGGACTGAAAGCCGTTGTGCTCGAGAGTTTTGGAACAGGCAATGCGCCTCGTCGTATCTGGTTTTACAATGCGTTGAAAGATGCTACCGAACGAGGTGTTTTAATCGTAAACAAAACACAGTGTAGCACTGGTTCGGTGGAAATGGGACGTTATGAAACCAGCCTGAATCTGTTAAATGCCGGTGTAATGAGTGCTTATGATTGTACCACCGAAGCTATTGTTACCAAGTTGATGTATTTGTTAGGAGAATATACTTCACCCGATGACGTTAAGCATCGTCTCAGCGTAAGTATGTGTGGCGAAATGACGGTAATGTAATTTTTAGAACCAAGAGCTAAAACATTAGAGCCAGAATTCAAGACATATAAAAGCCCGATTGAAAATCTATTCAATCGGGCTTTTAATATATAAGTAATCAATAATATTTATTGATATTTTTTCTATAAGCAATCTTCAGATAATCAGACTTGTAATTACTTAATAATCGATTTTTTTAAAAGAAAGAAGAAACAAACAAGGTAATAGTCAGACCTATCAATACAACAATTGTAGCCCAACCAATGATGTTTTGAAACGGCTTGTTCACATATTCACCCATAACTTCCTTGTTGTTTACAATCAAAATCATACACAATAAAACCACTGGAAGCAGCAATCCATTTGCCACCTGCGACCATAATGTGATAAGGATTAGCGGTGCATTTGGAATTAAAATAATGGCGGCTCCAATAATAATGATAAAAGTAAATAACCAATAAAACTGAGGTGCTTCTTTCCATTTTTTATCTATACCAGCTTCCCAACCAAACGCTTCGCAGACATAAAATGCAGTTGCCACCGGTAAAATGGTTGCTGAGAAAATGGATGCAATAAACAATCCAAATGCAAAAGTGACAGAAGCTAAATCGCCTGCAATTGGTTTCAATGCCATGGCTGCATCTTTGGCTTCTTCTATTCTGATTCCCTTTAAATGAAGTGTTGAAGCACACGCAATGATAATGAAAAATGCCACCACTACTGTAATTATACTTCCAATAATTACATCCATTAAGGTGTATTTGTAATCGGTTATTTTCAACCCTTTTTCAATTACGGCCGATTGCATATAAAACTGCATCCAAGGTGCAATGGTGGTTCCGATTATTCCGATAACAATAGCCAAATATTCCTTGTTGTACTGAATATCAGGTTTTATCATCGCCTGACCAATGTCGTGCCAATGGGGTTTTCCCATAATTGCCGATACGACATAAACTAATAAGAAAGCACTGAAAATCAGGAAAACACGTTCGCTGAATTTGTATGTTCCCTTTACCACTAACCACCAAACCAAAATGGCGGAAATGGGTACGCTGATATATTTGCTGATGTTGAAAACCTGCATACTTCCTGCTACCCCTGCAAATTCGGTTGTTGTATTGCCAATATCTGCAATCAACAAGCCCACGAAAATAAAGAAAGTAATTTTTACGCCGGCATTTTCGCGAATTAAATCGGCTAATCCCTTGCCCGATACAATTCCCATACGGGCATTCATTTCCTGAACCACTATCAACACAATAAGGGCAGGAATCATAGTCCAAAGTAAGTTGTAACCATACAGTGCGCCGGCTACCGAATAGGTTGTGATACCCCCGGCATCGTTATCCACGCTTCCGGTTATAATTCCCGGACCCAAAACTGCCAAAAATAACAACAAGTTTCGCCAAATATTTTTTCTTCTTCTGGTGAATTCGCTGTATTTTATTAACGCCATGAGCGACCCCCTTTCTTCGTTTTGCCTTTCAACATCAAATCTTCAACAATATCATCAATTACAACCATTCCCACCAATGTGTTTTGAGAATCAGTTACCGGAATTGCAAGCAAGTCATATTTTGAAATAATAGCTCCAAGGGTATCAACTTTGTCCTCATCATTTACAGCAATGATTTGACGGTTCATTATTTCGGCCAAGGTCATAGTGGGCAACGAGATGACCAAATCACGTAGCGATACAGTTGCAATAAGTTTTTCTTCTTCATCCGTTATAAACAACGAATAAATCATATCTGCTTCCGGTTTTTGGATGCGCAATTCATTCAGCGTTTCTTCAATAGTCATCGATTCGCGAAACGACAAATAATCAGTGGTCATCAAACTACCCACTTCTTTATCTTCATATTCTAATAGTTCACGGACTTCTTCCGAAGATTCTTTTTCCATCTCATTCAGCAGCAATTCCACTGTTTCATCTTCCAGCTCATCGAACAAGTCGGCCACTTCATCGGCAGGCATTTTTTCCAATACATCGGCTGCTTTTCCAATGGATAAGCTTTCGATAATCTGAGCTTGAGCATGTGGTTCCATTTCTTCCAGAACGTCGGCTGCTTTTTCTTCGTCGAGCGATTCAAAGATTTTGGTACGCGAATGGACACCCATTTCTTCTATTATATCGGCTAGGTCGGAAGGATGTAGTAATTGTAGTTTGCTGGAAGTATGCGAAAGTTTTATGTTGAAGTTCGATGTGTCAAACGCTTCCACATCGTCCCACAGAATAAATTGAGTAGGTAATGTCAACTTAAATATACTGAGCATTTTATTTACCAGATCGCCAATGCCTAATCTGCGTAATAATCCTTCTGTGCCTATATCTACTGCTATGGCATATGTTCCCGAAGCAATTGAAACCATGCGAACATCGTTTACACGAACCAGTTTACGTCCGTTGATATCTACAATTTGCCGGTCGATAATATTTTTCCCCAATGGCAATCCGTTTTCTAATACTGTTTCCGTTAAAAGAACTATCTGTGAACACATGAAAGTGTATCTTTTTCGATCAGTTTGGATTTTTATAAAATTATAATCCAAGAACCGGACTTCTCCATTAATTTTAGTTTTAAGTCCAACAATTACCGGTCTGAAAGCCTCTTCGTAAGTAATACCGGGTTGAGCTGTGTTTACAATGATATCTGCTACTTTTCCAATGTATTTTCCGTTCTGATCAATTATTTTGCTGCCAATAATCTGACTTGCATAAAATGTTATTTGTGGTGTCATAGTTACCTCCTTTTTTTGATAGATTTAATGGCTTGCAGTTATGACTATGCCGTGACCATATAAATCAGGATGATTTTTTGTAAAAAATTCAGTGCCAATCAAGAAATAGTGTCATTGGCGAACACACTGAATAAATCCCGTTTGTAACTACGGGATAGGGGTCTGAAATTTATTTACAAAATTAATAGAACCTGTATTGGTGGGATGTTGAACCGGAATTCGGTTCAAATATTGGCAATTTGCAGTTGGTATGAAAACATTTCTGTAATCAAATAGGGTATTCATGTTGTTTCCTCCGTACTTTATGAATAGAGGGCACACAATAAAAGCCTTCTATTCTGGTTTACAATAAATCGGAATGATAGTCGTCCATAATTGGATTATTATTTTTTTATTTCTTGCGCAAAATCCTGTATTATACTTTTCAATATACAATTGGATATAATTAAATATTGCGGCTTTTAATTTCATTATCAATTCTGTTTGTCAAATCGATAAATGCAGGCACATCCAATTGTTCCGGGCGCTTATTGAAAAGTGGATCGGCAAATATTGAACAGTCACCTAAGCCCAATGGTTTTAGTGAATTCCGTAAGGTTTTGCGACGTTGATTGAAGGCTGTTTTCACTACCGTTTTGAAAAGTTGCTCGTTGCAGTCAATTTGCGACACATCGTTACGGGTAAAGCGAATAACAGCCGATTTGACCTTCGGTGGAGGGTCAAATACATGTTCGTGTACCGTGAAAAGATATTCTATTTTGTAGTACGCTTGCATTAGTACGCTAAGTATGCCGTAAGTTTTACTTCCGGCAGGTGCTGCAATACGTTCAGCTACTTCTTTTTGGATCATACCGGCCAAACAAGGGATTGAATCTTTGTTGTCGAGCATTTTGAAGAAAATCTGACTGGAAATATTATAGGGAAAGTTACCGATAATACAGAATTTTTCCGGAAACAGATTTTTTAGATCCATTTTCAGGAAGTCGTCTTCGATAACTTTTAATGCAGGGTAATGTTGGTGAAGATATTCAACCGATTCACCATCGAGTTCGACAGCTGTAAGATCAATAAGTGGATTCTGAAGTAAAAACTGGGTAAGAACACCCATTCCCGGACCAATTTCAAGAACAGATGTACGACCGTCGAGCGTTAAGCTCTCGGCAATACGACGGGCAACTTCCATATCTTTGAGGAAGTGCTGGCCCAAGTATTTTTTCGCTCTTACTTGTGTCATAACTATGATAGTCGTCGGGCATATTCGTGGAAAAAATGTTTGCTTTGAAATACTTTTGACTTGAAAAATACTGAACTTAAAGTTAATTTTAAACAAATCAACAAATTGTCAATTCAGATTATTGTATCTTTGCAACTTGTGTAAAAGAAAGCTTTTAAGAGTGCACAAAAGTAGCTATAATTGTTCGATTATCCTACTTTTTCTGTTTTATTTACCCACTGCATTAATGATTTCATTCCAAGTATGAGAAAAGTATTCGAAACCATAGGTCGTTGGATTAGTCTGGCTATTGACTTTTTCTATCCGCCTTTCAGTAAATATATGTCTGTACAGTTTTTTCGTTACGGTTTTACGGGGGCTGTCAATGTAAGTGTCTCATTACTCTTATACTTTGTAATTTATAATTTTGTTTTACATCAACAAATGTTACCATTGGGTGTTTTTACCTTAAGTTCCCATATTGCCGCACTTGTAATCACATTTCCATTCTCCAATTTTTTTGGATTCTTATTGCAAAAGTACGTTACTTTCGCGGAGTCAGAATTACGCGGGCATGTACAGTTGTATAGATATTTTATTATTGTATTTGTAAATCTGGGTGTTAATGCAGTTGTTTTGAAGATATTGGTTGATGGTTTTCATTTTTGGACTACTCCATCTCAGGTTATAGCAACATTCTTTTGTATTTTTATAAGTTACTTTTCTCAGAAAAAATATACGTTTAAATCTCCAACATGAATGACTTCAAGTGAAAGATAGCTTATACTTCTAAATTTTTTCGAAAATAATGAATAACTCCAAAACCCGAACTTCAAAACTTAGCTTCATGCCTTGGTGGTCGATTTTGAAATGGGCAATTATGATTGCTGCTTATTCGTTTCTGGCGTATAAGTTGATTACTTTCACTCAATATGACCAACTTTTCAGATGGTGGAAGCAGATGCCGTTGATACAATTCTGGTGGTTGGCATCAGTGTTGGTTTTGTTGCCTGTGAATTGGTTGCTCGAAGCCGTTAAATGGGAAATGTTGACTTCCAATATTCAAAAAATATCTTTAAAAACTTCTATTAAAGCCGTATTGGCAGGTATCTCTACCGGTTTTTTTACACCAAATCGTATAGGAGAATTGGTGGGGCGGGTGATGTATCTGAATGTCGAAAACCGTAAGACCGGAGTGACTATGAGTGTTGTAAATAGTATGACGCAAAATCTGGTTATGGCCATGTGTGGTGTTCCTGCTTGTCTGCTTTATTTTTATTCTACCACCAATGTGTTGGAAGAGGGTAGTGAGAATTTTCTATTGGGACTCCTTGCTTTTTTGTTGCTTTTTGGACTGTTGTACTTCTATCTGCCCAAATTAAGTAAGTATCTTGCCGAAACGAATATAGCCATTAAAATAAGTAGCTTCATGGTTGGTCTTTCTGCCTATTCACGCATCGATTTAATGAGGATTATGGGCATTTCATTCCTACGGTATATTGTTTTCTGTACACAGTTTTTTTTTATGTTGCGTTTTTTCGGAATTCTGCTGCAGCCGCTTGAAGCTTTAATAGCCATTCCAACCAACTATTTGTTTGTTACTTTCTCGCCTTCTCTTGCCTTTTCAGAAGCTGCTGTTCGTAGTTCCTATGCGGTTTTATTTGTTGGTTCGTATTCAGGTCAGGTGGTAAATATTGCTTTGGCTGGTATTTGTATTTGGGCTATAAATTTTGTTATCCCAATGCTGGTTGGATCGTTGGTAATGGTAAGGGAAAAGAGTAACTAGAGATGAGCTGACTAAAAAAATTAAGCGGCCTCAAGTTTTGCTTTGAGACCGCAAGTTTTAATTAATGAGATCGAAAAAAATCATAGTTAGGTAGGTTTGTTGAATCTTTTAAAAGTTTGATTCACAAGGTAAATCATGGACTTTTAATATGTTGAAATGTTAAAAACAGCATCCGTTGTTTCATCATTTCGTTTATTGTTTCAGTAATAAGACTAAGTGTATATTACGGTTGAGAATAGCAAAGATAGAGTCTGTAATTATATCTTACAATAGCCCCAAGTGGTCATTTTTCGAAAAATTATATTGCTAATACATATTTTTTGTAAAGATTATGAATATAATTTATCCCACCCGGAATGTACACACTTATTAAATAACTGAATAGAGTTACTGCAATTCGACTTTGTAAGAATATTTTTTCTATGATTTTTAACTGTTTCTATTGAAATAAAAAGTTTTGTGGCAATTTCACGTGATGATAGACCAGTGATAATAAGTGAAATAATCTCCCTTTCTCGCTTTGAAAAAGAATCTAATGAGAACTCATCCTCCTCATCCTGAATATTAGGCTGTAATGTTGTTGTTTCTTTTACATTTAAAATGCAAAATCCCGGTGTTCCATTGCTTTTAAGGTAAGAAATGTCACAAACTATTCCTATTATTTTATGCGAAAGGGACGATTTTTTCTCGGATATATGTATTTGTTGTAGGAGTAAACGGATATAACTGCCATCTTTTTTCCTGAACCGGTAATCATATATTACTTTGAAATTGTGAAGTTCATCAGGGGATGTTTTGGAAACAAAGCGTTGAATGTTTCTTTCGATGTCCATAACCGACACCAAATCATCCGGATGTATATAGTGTTTATCAAATAAATTGTGCAATTCACTTTCATTGTAATCAATTACATCGGAAAACGAAGGACTGATCCATTCAAATTTAGATTGGATTTCATTTAAAACAAAAATGAAATGTTTTCCTGGCTGCAATAATTGAACTAAATCTTTGAATACAACAGAATTCTGTGAAAGTTCCTCAAATGCTTGTAAGTCTGATTCTTGCCAGCCGACTTTTAAATTTGAAAATACAGTTGAATTCATAAACAATCAGATTTAATGGGTTTGTAAATGTTGATTGGTGTATGCAATGAAACAAAGATCAATGAAATTAAATCTGTAATATAAGGGTTAAATATTTAAACAATATTAATTACAAAATTGTTTTGCCGGAATGAAAATTATTCAGCCAATTTGTTGCTGTAGAAAGAGTTTGAGTTGCAAATTGGCTCGTAATGTTATTGTTTAGAGTTTATTATTTCTGTTTATTCTTGCTATTTTCTTGCTCTGGCTTAGAATCATGTTACATTAATCACCATTCCGGTATGTCCGTTTGGAGTCGGAATAAGTTCAAATATTTTGTCGGGATGCAGATCTTGTTCGTCGCGATGGGAAACGTACACAATTGCTATTTTTTTCTCTCGTGCAATGGCATTCACCATGTCAATAAAAAGCCGGCTATTTTCGTCGTCAAGTTCTATGGTCGGTTCATCCAGAATTAGCAGTGGCGGGTGTTTTACCATTGCCCGAGCCACCATTACCATGCGCTGTTGTCCTAGCGAAAGGCTCTGAAATGTTCGGTTTCGGTACGTTGAACCAAGCCTTTCTATCCAGCTTTTTGCAATGTCTTTTTGCATATCGGTAGGTTTGGTGTATAGCCCTACAGAATCTATCAGCCCTGAAATAATCATATTTTCCACAGTGTCCACACGGGTAAATTGCTCAATCATTGCCGGTGTGAAATAGCCAATTTGGCGCTTGATATCCCAAATTGATTCACCGGAACCTTTTTTCCGTCCGAAAAGAATCATATCCTGACCGTATCCACGTGGATTATCGCCGATAATAATGGAAAGCATGGTGCTTTTTCCAGAACCGTTTGCCCCTACAAGTTGCCAGAATTCACCTTTTTGAATGGTCCAGCTCACCTTATCCAACACTCGCTTTTCTCCATATCGAACCGAAACGGAGTTCAGTTGTACCAGCGGATTTATATCAGTATGGTTCTCGTTATATTCTACAGGAAGCGAAAAACTGTGCGAACCAGTCTCTGCTCCGACATTGGATGTGCGAAAATTATCAGCATGTTGTTCGTCTATTATTTCGTTGTTTCCGTTGATAATATAAACTGTATCGATGCAGGGTAATAAATCACGTTTTCTAAAAAAAAGCTGAATCAGAACAGTTGAGCTGGATAATTGTGATAGCTCGTTGGTGATAAATTCCTGTGTACTTTTGTCAATGTTACTGTAAACGTCATCAAGAACCAGGTATTGGGGCTTTTGATCAATGAGGTACATGAGCAGTGCCTTTTTTTGCTGACCACTTGACATGGTTGATAAACTTGAATTCTCGGTGGTTTGGATGGTGAAATGATCGTGTCGCAGCTCATCTTCAATAAAGCGGTCGATGGTGATGGATGAAAATAACATTCCCCGTAACGGACTCAAATCAACCTGTCGCTGCAGGAAGTCGTTTACCATTATTTGTTTCAGAATATGGTTCTTGTTGGACGTATTCGATAAATATAGCCCGATGTTGGTATGGTGTTTCATTAGAACGGATTAGGTAAAAAGAAATAACATCTGAAGTTTATCTTTTTTAATGGAAATGAAGACGAAAGTACTGAAATTAATTTATCCTGCCAAGCCCTGCCAAGTTATTTCAATGCATTAAAATCCGTCTGGTTTTGTTCTTGTTCTGAAACCTAAAAAGTAGTATCTTTGCACGTTCAAAAAAATAGCTGATAACAAACAAAAAACACGATATACACCATGAATTTTATCGACGAACTCCAATGGCGTGGTATGATACATACACAAATGCCAGGCACCGAAGAACAACTGGCCAAGGAAATGACAGCTGCTTATGTGGGCATTGATCCTACCGCCGATTCGCTCCACATTGGGCACTTAGTAAGTGTGATGATGCTGAAGCATTTCCAACGTGCAGGTCACAAACCAATTGCGTTGGTGGGTGGTGCTACCGGTATGATTGGCGATCCGTCGGGGAAATCGGCCGAGCGTAATTTGCTGGACGAAGCCGCACTTCGTCATAATCAGGAATGTATCAAAGAACAGTTGAAAAAATTCCTCGATTTCGACAGTGAAGCACCCAATGCTGCTGAAATGGTGAATAACTATGACTGGATGAAGGATTATTCATTCCTGAATTTTATCCGCGATATTGGCAAGCATATTACCGTAAACTACATGATGGCAAAAGATTCGGTAAAGAAACGTCTTGCCAATGATTCAAATGTAGGTATGTCATTCACCGAATTTTCATATCAATTGCTTCAGGGTTTTGACTTCTTGCATTTGTATCAGACTAAAAATTGCAAACTACAAATGGGAGGTTCGGATCAATGGGGAAATATCACCACGGGAACTGAGCTTATTCGCCGTAAAACCGGTGGAGAAGCTTTTGCTTTGGTTTGTCCGCTCATTACCAAAGCCGATGGTGGTAAATTCGGAAAAACAGAAAGCGGAAACGTTTGGTTGGATCGCCGGTACACTTCTCCCTATAAATTCTACCAGTTCTGGTTGAACGTGAGCGATGCTGATGCTGAGAAATACATCAAGATATTTACTGCCATTGGCAAAGAAGAGATTGATAATCTGATAGCTGAACATACGCAAGCACCACATTTACGTATTCTGCAAAAGCGTCTGGCACAGGAAGTGACCGTAATGGTTCATTCTCAAGAAGATTACAATGCTGCGGTGGAGGCTTCGAATATTTTATTTGGAAATTCCACATCCGAAGCATTGAAAAAACTGGACGAAGATACCTTGTTGGCAGTGTTCGATGGTGTTCCACAGTTCACTATTTCCAAAAATATGCTCGAATCGGGTGTTAAAGCTATCGACTTATTAACTGAAACTGCCGCTGTTTTTCCTTCAAAAGGCGAAATGCGCAAACTGGTACAGTCGGGTGGAGTGAGTATCAATAAAGAAAAACTCGAAAATCAGGATGAAGTTTTAACTGGCTCAAAACTCCTCAATAACAAATATTTATTGGTGCAGAAAGGCAAAAAGAACTATTATTTACTCATTGCTGAGTAGGTTGTTACAGACTTTTAAGGAATAATTTTCCAAAAAAGTTTTGGCAAAAAGAAAAAAATCGTATCTTTGCACCGCTTTAGAAATAAAGCCCAACGATTGTCTCATGGTGTAATGGTAGCACTGCAGTTTTTGGTTCTGCCTGACCAAGTTCGAGTCTTGGTGAGACAACAAAACCTCAACGGTTGAAGTTCAGCAATGAACTTCAACCGATTTTTGTTTTGTTCTAGCTTTGTTTCAACCGATTTTTTTTTGTAATTTTGCACTTAATATTGTCTTATGGTGTAATGGTAGCACTGCAGTTTCTGGATCTGCCTGTCTAAGTTCGAATCTTAGTAAGACAACAAATTAATCGAAAAATGCCTGATAATCAATTTGATTATCAGGCATTTTGATTGTTCATCGTATTACTTGAGATTATATTAAGAATCAGAATGACTATAAATACTTTTTCATTACCGACTTTTTCTTTTCTGCCGAGCCGTTTATTTTGATTTGTTCTATTGCTATTTTATGTTCTGATTGTTCTATTTCTGCAACTAATTTAATTTGTTCCTCAATAGGAGGAACCGGGAAATCAAAGTTTTCAATATCATTCTTATTTAAACTAGGATATGAACCACCATGTTTTGCTGAATTCATTTGAGCCATTAAATGAGTTGAATACATAAAAGTGTAAAAAATGAATTTATCAAGTAGCATTCCATTATTCTTTGAACTTAATATAGCAAAACCAGTTGAAAAAATGCTATTTGGCACCTTTTCATTAACGAATGCAAATCCTTTCAGATTTGGTCTGACTGTAGAAATAATCGTATTGCCTTTTAACGCAAGTCTTCTTGCCCTTGAAGGAGCATTAATTCCTTTTATTTTTTGATTATAATTTATTATACCGGTTCCTTTACCAACACTTTCAATATCAACATAAATAAATTCTGTATTTTCTTCTATTCTTGGGTCTTTTGTTATTTGGTTAATTGAAACAATTGTTTCTAACTTTTTATTTGGATAATTTGAAAACTTAATATTTACTTTCTCTTCAATCTCCTTTTTATAATCATCTACTACTTTCCCCGATTCAATGACTTCGGAATCTATTGCTTCGCAACCGGCGACTATTTTGATTTGTACATCTATTGGTGGCAAAGGAATTATTACATCTTCTTTTAAAAACTTACTATTTAAACTTTGACCAAATGCTTTTAATCCAGTATTCTCTAAGTCAATTTGTCTAGTGTTAAAAAGTTGATACAAATAAGAATCAAGCAGAAGTTCCTTGTCTTTAGGTATTAATCCAGCGATTGCTTCATTTGTATACAAATCTTTTCCTGCTATTGCTGTTTTTCCAATACTTAATTTAAAACTGAGTAAAGTAGTGCCTTTCGGGATAAGTTTTACATTTGATTTTTCAATGCCTAGATTAGTGATTTTCTCTTTGGTGTCATTTATTATTTGACCTTTCATTTCTGCAATTGAAACCCAAAGATTTTTACCGCTAAAATAGCTACTATTTTCTCTCGGTGGTGTTCCTCCAATTTTCACATCAACGATATCTCCCAACTTAACCAAATCCCATTTGCTTTCGATTTTTGTTATTCTTTTAGGTGTAAGCGATAGCTGTTTACTCAGCTCTTTACGGCTAAAGTCGAGCATATCCGTTAGAGAATAGTAAGCAAAATATTTGCTCAGACTCTCAGGAACATCTAGCTCGTTACCCAGAAAGTTTTGTTCGATATAGTGATTTATCTTGTTTGCGTCAGCTCTATTGTTAGGGTTGTAAAGTGGTGTATTGATATTGTGCAATCCGTTGAGTTTGCTCAATATTGCTTTGGTTTCTTCGTCATCATCTTCAACTGTCACAGTTGAGGTCTGGTTAATATATTTGATGCCCTCGTTGCCTTTGGCACTACTCCATTCGTAACCCAAAAATTGCTTTTGTTCTTTGTTATCACTTGGACATTTTACCACCAGTACCCGTTGTCGGTTTTCAGTTGCCAACACAAAATAATAAAGTTTATCTTTCTCTATTTCAGTAATGTGTTGGGTAAATCGTTTCAATAACTCCGCTTCTTTTTCTTCTTTGGTGAGTTTTGCACTAAGACTTTGTTTCTTTTTATCGAATTCTTTTTTGTATTCCGCAAACATTTCTGTTTCAAATAAGTCGGGACTGGGCTTACCTTTTAAAAGCGTTTTGTAACAATCCGCATCAATGCCAATGTGGTTACAATACTTATCTATTAAATGGTTATCTTTATATTGTTTGTCGCCTTCATTGTTGGAAAACCACGACTCAACTCTATTTTGCCAATGCTCGGCGGGTGCAGGGTTATCTTGTTTTCTTCTCAAAAACAATGTTACAGTATTTGTACCGGTTTTGCCAAATGTTTGTGAACCAAACTCAACAATAGAAATTATGTCGAAATATTTAATGATAATTTCTCGTGTAGTACTATAAATTTTGCTGTCGTTCGACAAGATTGAAGACGGTAATATTATACCTGCAACTGCTCCCGGTTTAAGTAATTGCTTGGCACGTTCAATAAAAAATGTTTCAATGCTGTTGTTGTTCGGCAAGCTTTTTTCTTCAATTGTTTTCAACAATTCGAATGCTTTGCGGTCGGATTCTGAAAGGGTCTGTAAAAACCCTTTGACGCTATAAGGAGGATTGGCTACAAGTATAGAAAACGAACCGTTTTCTATCTTTTCATTTTTAGCCAACGCATCGTTGTAAGTAATGTTGATATCGTCTTGACCATACATAAACGCTGAGACTTTTGCCACTTTCGACAAACGATATTCTTTTTCAATACCAACTATCTCTTTGTAGTATTCGCTAATATCAGTTTTCTTGTTTCGTGCTACAATAGGCTTAATTTGTTGAGCTAATTCATTTAAAAAATGACCTGCTCCGCAAGCGTAATCGATTGCTTTCGGTGGCATATCAATATTGACAATAATATGTTCAAGTGGTAGCGATTGCATTATAAATTTCACAATCGGCATTGGTGTAAAAAACTGACCTTCTGATTGTTTTACGCCTTGGTCAAGAAAACCCTCGAACATATCACCCAAAAATTGATTCTGATTTTCAGTTTTTAATCGAGTGTCTTGTAGCATCTTTACAATTTCTAGCAACACACCTGCATTCTCGTAAAATAACCGTTCGTTATGCACATCAATAAACGAAAAATCATTGTTTTTAAAGTATTTCAATTCCCTGAAGAATTTAAGAATTGTTTCTTGGGTGGCATCAGGATCATTCTTGACAAAACGGAATGCTTCTGTAATTTGCGCTTTGTTTACATTGGTTACTTTCTCTGCCAGAAACTTCGCCATACCGGTTTGATAAAGCGTTTGTAAACGGTCAGTTAAGTCGAAATAGTTATCATATGCTATTCCTTTCCAATTGAATTTGAGGTCATTCGGGTTTTCAAATTCATCTACAATTTTGCAAAGGAAAAGATTCACTAATTTGTCAAATGCATTTTCACGCCCCGACACATTGTGCTGCCGCAAAATGGTTGCAAATTCGTGGTATTTACTCTGAATATCCTTGCTTCCAATCTCTACAAGGTCATCAATGGTATAATTTAGTTTGCCAATTTCGTATGGACGAATATCACTTTCAAAAATTCCTTTTGTTGCATAATCAAGTTGGTAAGTTTCTTTCCATGCCTTATAAATATCTTCAACTTCCAATGCTTTGGCTTCGTTGAATGACATTGGTTTCTTATCCTTTAGCTCGTTTAATAAAGTGATGTTGTCGTTTAGTGTAATAATATGGTTTTTAGGAACGACATTCCCATCCAAAAAATCAGATGCATAAAGACAAACAAATTGCGTGGTACCTGCTTGCTTTACATATGAAAGCATTTGTCCTCCACGTTGTAATGTGTTGTTCCACTCCTTTGTGAATTCGATTCCAGCAGTTTTACACTCTATAATTAACAAGGCTTTACCAGAATTATCTTTTACCAAGATATCCGCTCGTCCACCACTAGCACCGTGTCCTACTTTCCATTTTGGTTCAAGTTCCAAATGTTCCGGCTTATACCCCTTTTCGAATAATCGGTTGACGCATTCAAAGACTACAAAATTTTCATTGGAACTAAAATTACAAGTAAATTCACCGTGCACATGAAAACCTTTATCGGTTGGGTAGATTAGCTCCTTTTTGTAAAGTCAACTTTTAGATAAGCATCTGTATGAGGAAATTGTTTGTTGAATAGGTTTGAATTTTCTTCGAAATTCAGAACTCGCAATACATCTTTAAAATTATCTTTGGTTATCATGGTTTCAGCTTTCGCACCAACCATTATTCACAGATAAGATAAAAGTCCCGGATGCAAAAAGCGTGGACTAATTTCTTACCCTTCACCGAGGCCCTAGGAAGCCTACACACAAAGATAATCCAAAAGCCCACGCCGGTTGGCGTGAGCATTTTGCTTATTAATCTTTTGTGTGTCGCTTAAATGAAATTTCCTAGGTTTCGGTGAAGCGAACAATAGCAGAATGCTATTTTAATATGTTGAAAATTAAATTATTGTCTGTTTATTGGTTGAGTTTTTGAATTTCAGTATTGTGTAATAGCGATTTCATTTGCATAATTGCCATTTTATTGAGACGGAAGACCTTTCTGCGTTTTAAAATGGTAAAATTCTATCTCTTTATTTTTTTTTTTGCTGTTCAATTTTTTCTTCACAATTTCCTTATCAGCCGAATTTATCCTTCTTTCTAATTTTTTAATGTCTTCTTCGGGCGGTAATTGTTCGGGTCTAATGCCACTTTTTCCTAAAAGGGTTCTTATATCTGTATTATTTTTAACGTGTTCGTTGGTGATTTTTGCTTCGCCTCTTAGGTCATTCTTCTTTACATTAAAGTTAGTGATTTCGGTTGCTAACTGCTTTGCCGTAATGGTAATAGTAGGTAGAAAGTCGGCTAAAGATCGGTTTTCGGCAATACCCAATTTGCGTTTCATGGCACTGGTGTTATAACCTCCAAATAAAGCCCAATCGCCTTTACTGCGTATGGTTGCAAAACCTTTGTTGTCAACACCACGTTCATAAATGTTTTTTGATAATTCGGTTTCGGTAGCAGCCAATTTTTCTCTGGCTTGCAATCGTTCCATCAGTTGAATACGCTCTTCCAGTAATTCCTGCTTACGTGTTTGTATGGCAAAATAACTTTGAGCAAATGCAATTTGTTCTTTCTTTGGGTCGCCATTTTGAGCAATAAGATAACAGGCATACCGGGTAAGCATTATATCGTCCACTTCTCGCTTTCCACCTTTACCCAATTCTATCATTTTGGTGATGTCAACGAAATGATCAGAGACCCCTTCACCAATGGTTTTGCAACTTTCTTTTGCCTTGTCAACCGCATTCAGAAAATTCCGCCAATCGGCATACCCAAGTAATTCTTGTAATTCGCGTGCTAACCAATAATCTATACCATCTTGTTCGTAGGCATATTCTTCAAAAGTTTTATTGAGTTTGGTGATTGTTTCTTTTTCCATTTCTTAATTTATTGATTCTATAGATCAAAATCATTCCACATTTTAAGTTGTCAAAATCTAACACATTAAAATTTATTATTTTTCATACGCCAAATATCAAACTGGCTTTTTCGCTTTTCAATATGCTTGCCAGCATAGCCACACCTTGCTCGGTAAAGGCAAATGGTTGATAACGAACCCTCCCCAACTTGAGGTCGCAAATTGCGTCCTCAAGATTTCCCATTCTCTTGGACTTAACTCAAACATAAAATCGGGAGGAAAGCGCTTGATATTCCTTCGAACAGCTTCTTTCAGATGTTTTGTTTCTGTTTCGTACATATCGGCAAGGTCGAAATCCAACATTACACGTTGTCCTCGTATTTCGTAAATTTTGTTTTGAATGATTTGCAATTCCATAATTTTATTTTTCGTATGCCAAATATCCAATTGGCGGAATTGGTTTTTGATCTTTTTCGGTTTGGCTTGCCATTTCGGTCAGTGCCTGATAAATATCGCTGAATTGCATATTGGCTTCGAGCATAAACGTTTCCAACTTTTGGTTTAGTTCGGTATAGCCAAGTGCGTATTCTTGGCAAGCCAAGCGGCAAAGCCGAGCGGGCGCAAAATTACAAAGGCTCTGATAATTTGAATATTTACTTGAATGGCTGTTCCGCTTTTTAATACGCTTGCCAGCATAGCCACACCCTGTTCTGTAAATGCAAAAGGTAAATACTTGCGATGTTCTCCTCGTCCAGAATTCTTTAAGGACGCAATTTGCGACCTTAAAGAATCGTATTCTTTGTTAGTTAATTCAAACATAAAATCGGAAGGAAAACGTTCAATATTCCTACGAACAGCCTCTTTCAGACGTTTTGTTTCTGTTTCGTACATATCGGCAAGGTCGAAATCCAACATTACACGTTGTCCTCGTATTTCGTAAATTTTGTTTTGAATGATTCGCAATTCCATACTTTTATTTTTCGTATGCCAAATATCCAATTGGCGGAATTGGTTTTTGATCTTTTTCGGTTTGGCTTGCCATTTCGGTCAGCGCCTGATAAATATCGCTGAATTGCATATTTGCTTCGAGCATAAACGTTTCCAACTTTTGGTTGAGTTCGGCATAGCCAAGTGAGTATTGGCGCAGTGCAATAAATGCACGTACTATTTGAATGTTTATTGCTATGGCTCTTTCACTTCGTAACACACTTGCCAGCATGGTTACTCCGTGTTCAGTAAATACATAGGGTAATTTTCTGGTTCCACCCCAACTTGATATCACAGATTGTGACATCAAGTTATCAAACTCTTTGTTTGAAAGTTGAAACATAAAATCAGACGGAAAACGCTTGATGTTTCGTTTCACAGCCTGATTTAATACTCTTGTTTCCACTTCGTAAAGATTGGCAAGATCGAAATCAAGCATTACACGTTGTCCTCGTATTTCGAATATCTTAGTCTGTATAATTTGTAATTCCATTACTGTAATTTGATTTGGAAACCGGACAAATTGCATCTGTTGAATGCAAAAATACGATTTTATTTTAATAATATATTGTGTGAAATTGAAAAACAATTCTAAAACTTTTGTTGATTAGATAAATACCATTATATCTAATGCTTGTTTTGAACTTGTTTTAATAAAAAACTAAAGAGAGGAAAGCCAATTCGGTTTTCCTCTCTTTAATCTAATACTTTGGCTCTTGATTCTTGGCTTTTTTACCTAAAGCAATGCTGCAATATGTTTCTCCAGTTTTATCAAATCTTTTGTGAAATTACGGATGCCTTCGGCTAGTTTTTCTGTACCCATGGCATCTTCGTTCATCATCCATCGGAACGTTTTCTCGTCCATGTGCAACGGTTTTATATCCAATAGTTTTGATTTTTCGGCATCAAGTTTCTTTTCCAAAACTCCTTCCGTATTTTCCAGTTCTTTCAGCAATGAAGGGGCAATGGTCAGTGCATCACACCCCACAATTTCAATAATTTCACCAATATTGCGGAAGCTTGCACCCATAACAATGGTGTTATAACCAAATTTTTTGTAATAATTGTAGATTTCGGTAACCGATTTTACGCCGGGATCTTCAGCGCCGGGAATATCCGAAACGCCACGGTCTTTCTTGTGCCAGTCCAGAATGCGGCCTACAAAAGGAGAAATTAATGTTACCTTTGCTTCGGCGCAACGAATTGCCTGAGCCATGGAAAACAACAACGTGAGATTACAATGAATGCCTTCTTTTTCAAGTGCTTCGGCAGCAAGTATTCCTTCCCAGGTGGAAGCTACTTTAATGAGTATTCGCTCGCGCGAAATGCCGTTTTCTTCATAAAGGGCAATAAGTTCATGCGCTTTCCGGATGCTGGCTTCGGTGTCAAAAGACAATCGTGCATCCACTTCGGTTGAAACTCTGCCGGGAACAATTTCTAAAATTTTCAAGCCAAAATTCACAGCTAATTTGTCCATAGCGCATTGCAGCATGTCAGCTTTGTCATCCGTCATTTTTTTAGCGTAACTAATGGCGTCGTCAATTAGCGAACTATACTTTGAGTCCATTGCTGCAGCATAAATAAGCGATGGGTTGGTGGTGGCATCAATTGGTTGGTAAACTGATATGGATGCGAAATCGCCGGTGTCGGCCACTACTTTCGTGTAAGTTTTGAGTTGTTCCAGTAGATTCATAATATTGATTTTTATGGTGAGAATATTGTTTATTATCAAACTGACAAGAAGATTTTTTTGTTCATTTTAGTTGATAAATAAATAGATAGATAGTTAGACATGATTCTAAGTGATTATACTAAAATTAAGGACTGTCTGAAAAGATAAAATTGTTGTGCATTTATAAATTGAAACGTAAATAAACAAAAGGGCTTGAAATCTGTTATTCATGGCAGTGTGCGACAGAATTTAGTAACTGTAAAATGTTTATTGAGCTATTTGTGTTTTTTCCTTAATTATCTTGAAATTTGTTTGATTATTTATTGGAATGAGTTTTCTTTACATGTTTATTTTGTTTGTTGCAAATTTAATTATTTATTTGATATGCATTTATTAGTTGTAGGAATTAATTTTAAAACGGCAGATGTCAGCATACGGGAGAAACTTCATTTTTCAAATGATTTAAATTCCAGTGCATTAGCTCTGTTGACTAAATATAAAACTATCAATGGAAGCGTTATTCTTTCAACATGTAATCGGGTAGAAATTTATGCTTCGGTAAATAGCGTGGAGAAAGGTAGTGATGATATTTTAGATTTCATAAGTAAGTTTCATAAAATCCCTGTTGAATCGCTTTTTCCGGTTATTTACAAAAAAAATTGCCAGAATGCCGTAGTACATTTGTTTAAAGTGGCTTCCAGTTTAGATTCAATGGTGTTGGGTGAATATCAAATTCAGGGACAGGTAAGGGATGCATATTTTGTGGCAAAAGAGAACCATTCGACTAATGCGCTGTTGAATAAAGTGTTTCAAACGGCTATTCAAATAGGAAAAAAAGTACGATCCGAAACAAGAATCGGCGACGGTTCAGTGTCAGTAGCAACTTTAGCAGTTGATGTGGTTAAACAAATTTTCGAAGAACGGAAAAATCTCAATATTCTCCTTATTGGTGCAGGTAAGATTTCTAACCTTACAGCCACATACCTTCAGCAGAAATTTGCAAATTGCAACATAACAGTTACTAACCGTTCAGATGCTACTGAGTTGGCAAAACGGGTTGATGGTAAGTTGATTGAGTATTCCCATCGGTTTGCAGCCATTCTGGAAAACGATGTAATCATTGCTTCAACAGGTGCACCTAATTTTATTGTTTGCCGTCACGAAATTAACATGATGAAAGAAGCTCTACAAGGCAAAACACGCATTTTCATAGACTTATCTATTCCACGGAATATTGATCCTGAAATTAATACGTTCGAAAATTGCTTTGTTTATTCAATAGATGACATTAATAAAATGATAGATTCCAATATCGACAAAAGGATGCTTGAAGTACTGAAAGCTGAAGAAATAATCAGGGAAATTTCGGAAGATTATTTTGAATGGTATTCCAAACAATTTATCTTGCCCACTATGGCAGAACTAAAAAAGGGGCTGGTGACACTAAAGCAAAGCACGTTGGATTTGCACGAATCCTTTACCAATAAGCTTGACGACACACAAAAGGAAGACCTGAACAACGTGTTAGATGCTTATTCCGACAGGATTTTGAAAGTGATTATGTCCAACCTCAGGAAAGCAAGTACCCGCGAAGAGATGATTTCAATTACCAAAACATTAAAGAATTCATTTACGATTGACATTCCGGAACATGAATAAAAAATACATTGTTGCCACCCGCCCCAGCTTGTTAGCCTACACGCAAACCAAACAAACGGTTGAGTTGCTGAAAGAAAAAAATCCGGATTGTGAGTTCGAAATCGTAAAAATTTCTACGCACGGTGATGCCGTTACTGATAAACCGTTGACCGCATTTGGTGGAACCGGCGTTTTTGTAAAAGAGCTTGAAAATGCTATTCTGGAAGGCAAAGCCCATTTTGCTGTTCACAGCCTGAAAGATGTGCCAAGTATTCAACCTGCTGATTTAGTGCTTGCGGCATTTCCACCCAGGCAAGATCCCCGGGATGTATTGTTGATTAAGGATGGACTAAATATTAGTGATTTGATTGACGATTGCATTATCGGAACAGGAAGTCCGCGCAGGATAGTACAAATTGCTGAACTAAAACCCACTGCCGTTTTCACCGATTTACGTGGAAATATTGATACACGTCTGAAAAAACTTGAAGATGGTCAATACGATGCGATTGTATTGGCTGCGGCCGGATTAAAAAGATTAGGAAAAGAGATTCAGGAAAATGCTTTTTTGCCGGTAGATACTTGCACTCCGGCTATTGGCCAGGGAGCCATAGCCATAGAATGCAAAGCCGGTGATCAAGAGACCATTGCTTTGCTTCGAACAATTAATGACCCCGACACCGAAACTGCAATTCTTGCCGAACGTAGTTTTATGAAAACCATAGGTGGCGGTTGTAAATTTCCGTTGGGTGCTTACGCCACCGTTGAAAATGAAACTGTGCAACTATCGGTCATGTTCGGAAATCATCAAACACACCAGATTATACGATTCTCAGGCAATGCATCTATTGCGGAAGCAGATGAACTTGGAAAAAAACTGGCAGAAAACATTATGGCTGAAGCAGAGAAACTGGGAATAGAGATACTTCATTAAATCATTCATGAGCAGCCTGACCAATAATATTATCATTTCAACAAGACCTTTGGTAGAAAATGATGCTATAAAAAATCATTTGAAAGCTAAAGGGGCTTGTGTGTTGGATTTTCCAATGATAAAGACGGTTGGTGTTGGGTTGGATGAAAAATTGAAATCGATTCTGAACCAAGTAGATAAATATGAATGGATTGTATTTACAAGTAAAAATGGAGTCATCTATTTTTATCAATTGCTGACCGTTCTGAACATTGATTCGAAGGTAATCTCCACAAAAAAAATAGCTGTCATAGGAAAAAGTACCGGTGAAGAAGTGCTGAAACACAATGCTAATCCTTACTTAATATCGTCAGGAAGAGATTCGGAAGATTTACTTGCCGAAATAAAAAAAGAAATAACGCCAACCGATAAAGTTCTGTTAGCTTTAGGGGAATTGGCTGAAAATAAACTAGAAACAGGGCTGAATAATAGCTGTATTGTTGATCGAATAAATGTTTATAAAACTATAGATTTGCAGTACACGACCAATGATATTATTGAACGGATCAGAGAAGACAATTACCAGATCATTCTGTTTACTAGTCCTTCGGGATTTCGGAACTTTTATAAAATAATGTCTGCAAATAAGATTGCTTCAACCTTCAGAATGGCCTGTATTGGCACAACCACCGAAAAGGAAATGTTGAAAAACAATTGCCAACCTTTGGTTGTTTCTCCAAAGTCGGATGCTGAAAGCTTTGCAAATGCAATAGAAAAATACTTGATTAACAAATAGATTCGTGAAAATTTGCGCTTTTTATGCGTGATTTGCGTTCCTCAAAAAACATAAAATATGTCATTTCCAGTAACAAGACTCCGCCGTTTGAGAAAAAATCCTATTCTCAGAAATATGATTTCAGAAACTTCCATCAGTGCCGATGATTTAATCATGCCCTTATTCGTTTGTCCGGGCACCAACGTGAACAATCCGATTTCTTCCATGCCCGGCAACTCGCAATTATCTATTGACTTACTACTTGATGAATGTGTCAAGTTATTGGCAGTTGGCGTTAAGTCTGTTCTGCTTTTTGGAATTCCCGAAAGCAAAGATGAGAGTGGTGAAGTAGCATGTGGTCACAACAGTATTGTTCAGAAAGCCATCCGTGCCATCAAAGAACGATTTGGAAGTGACCTTTTAATTGTGGCTGATGTATGCAACTGTGAATACACTACGCATGGACATTGTGGCACCATTGTGGATGGCGACGTTGACAATGATTTGACGCTTGTAACTCTTGTCAACCAGTCACTTTCGCTAGCTCAGGCAGGTGCTGATGTGATTGCGCCTAGCGACATGATGGATGGACGTGTAAAGAAAATCCGTGAAATACTTGACGAAAACGGTTTCAGTCAAACACCAATCATGGCATACTCTGCAAAATACGCTTCGGGTTTTTATGGTCCGTTCAGAGAAGCTGCCGAGTCGGCACCAAAATTTGGTGACCGTAGGAGCTATCAAATGAATCCGGCAAATTCGGATGAAGCCATGCGCGAAATTGCTTTGGACATTGAAGAAGGTGCCGATATAGTAATGGTGAAACCGGCTATGAGTTATTTGGATATTATCTATAGAGCGAAACAAACGTTCAATATTCCAGTGGCGGCATACAGTGTGAGCGGAGAATTCTCGATGATAAAAGCTGCCGGTGCCAACGGTTGGGTTGATCAGGAACGAATTATGATGGAAGTGATTCTGTCGATTAAAAGAGCCGGTGCCGACATAATTATCACCTATTTTGCCAAAGAAATTGCCACAGTATTGAATACCCCCCGCCCCTAAAGGGGAGTAAAAAAATACCCCCTAACTTATAAATGAAAATTCGAAGGTAAAAACCAAGAAGAAAAATATAAATTGAAAACAACAAATTAAGAGACGGAACTAACCTAATTCCCCTTCAGGGGTTAGGGGTCGTCTTAATTATCTAATTATGAATATCGAAAATAGCAAAACAGCATTTAAACAAGCGTGTGAAGTAATTCCCGGTGGCGTCAATTCACCTGTCAGAGCCTTCAAAAGTGTAGGCGGACAACCCGTTTTAATCAGCAAAGGCAAAGGTTCAAAAATTACAGATATTGACGGAAACGAATATATTGATTTCATTAGTTCGTGGGGACCACTGATTCTTGGTCACGCTTATCAACCCATCGTTGAGGCTATTCAGCGGACAGCTGAGCTTGGAACCAGCTACGGTGCACCGACTTTACTCGAAACCGAAATGGCCGAACTAATCGTGAGTATGGTTCCATCCATCGAAATGGTTAGAATGGTTAGTTCCGGAACAGAAGCTACCATGAGTGCTATTCGACTGGCTCGCGGGGTTACAGGTAGATCAAAGATTCTGAAATTTGCCGGTTGTTACCACGGTCATGGCGACAGTTTTTTGATAAAAGCCGGTTCAGGTGCACTGACACTCGGGTTGCCTGATAGTCCGGGAGTTCCCGAAAGTGTTGCAAAAGATACACTGACAGCTAATTACAATGATTTAGCTTCCGTAGAAAAGATATTTGCAGAATATGGAAACCAAATTGCAGCTATCATAGTTGAACCTGTTGCTGCTAATATGGGCACTGTCCTTCCACAAAAAGGATTTTTGGAAGGACTCCGCAAAATTACAGAAGATAATGATGCTTTGTTGATTTTCGATGAAGTGATAACCGGCTTTCGTATTTCGCCCGGTGGAGCACAACAATATTACGGCGTTATGCCCGACATTACCACACTCGGAAAAATTATTGGTGGAGGCTTACCTGTTGGTGCTTATGGCGGTAAAAAATCAATTATGCTACAACTCGCACCCGTCGGTCCGATTTATCAGGCCGGAACTTTATCCGGAAATCCGTTGGCAATGGCTGCCGGATTGGAAATGCTCAAAACGCTGAAAAACAATCCTTCTATCTACGCCGAATTGGAACGAAAAGCAGCAAAACTTGAAAAAGGATTAAAAGAAAATCTGCAAAAAACAGGAACAAAAGCCGTTATCAACCGTATAGGTTCGTTGATGACTATGTTTTTCACCGACCTTGAAAAGATTGAATCATTCGAAGATGTAATGCAATCGGACAAAGAAAAATATGCAAAATACTTTAGTTTAGCACTCGAAGCAGGAATTTACCTGGCTCCGTCACAATTTGAAGCAGCCTTTATCTCGAACGCTCACAGCGACGAAGATATTGAAAAAACAATTGAAGCAAGTTATCAGGCCATGTTGAAACTTTAAAACAGCGAAGTCTCTTAAATTTTACTTTCCGAATAAAAAAAACATGTCAAACTCAATATTTACAGACACCCTAAAAGGCATTAAATGCGAGCGACCACCGGTGTGGTTTATGCGTCAGGCCGGCCGGGTATTGCCTTCTTACCTTAAACTTCGTGAACAATACAGTTTCCGCGAATTGATGCTTAATCCCGAACTTGCTGCTGAAGTTACTTTACTTCCTGTAAACGATTTAGGTGTAGATGCTGCTATCCTGTTTTCCGATATTCTTATTATTCCCGAAGCATTGGGAATGGAATTGAAGTTTACGGATAAAGGACCTATTTTCGACACCCCGCTTCAAGATGCAGCCAAACAGTTGACTTCATTGCAACCGGACAGCTCCAAGTTGGAGCATGTTTACAAAGCTCTGGATATTATCAAAAAACAAAAGCCGGATAATGTCGCTCTGATTGGATTCTGTGGTGCGCCATTTACCACTTTTTGCTATATGGTAGAAGGCAACAGCGTGAATCACAATTTTTCGAAAGCTATAAAGTTGTTTTACAATAACCCGGAGATTTCCGGAAAAATTCTGGAACTTATCACCGAATTGTCCATCGAATATGCCACTACTCAGGCTGAACATGGCATTGATGTGTTTCAATTGTTCGAAACACACGCCGGTCTTATCCCATCGGAAATGTACATAGAACGCATTATGCCGCACGTAAACCGGATTACAAATGCAGTGAGAAGTAAAAACATTCCCGTAATATTCTTCCCGAAAGGACTTGGCATCGGATTGGCGCATATTAATTATGATGTGGCTGATTTCGTCGGTATTGACTGGCAATATTCGTTGGCAGAAGCCAGAACATTATGCGACAGCAAAGTAGGTGTTCAGGGAAATCTGGATCCACGTATTTTGGCTATCGAAAACAAAGAAATACTGGAAAAAGAGCTTGAAAAATACAAAGCTTTTGGTCAACAGAATCTAAATTGGATTTTCAATACCGGTCATGGACTTTCGCCCGATAACAAGGTGGAAAATGTAAAATTTGTTGTGGATTGGGTGAAAAATACGGATTGGCGAAGATAATTTTTTTGAACGCAAATTAAGTAGCAGTTACAATTAAATGTCGTATTACTTAAAAGAATATTCAACCACATAGTAGCACAGAGTTACATAGATTAGGATGGCTGACCGTTGGTTCACATAGTTTTAAAATTATGTTTTCTGGAAAATAAAGCTTGATTTTAAGAAGACATAGTCCGGATAGTTGTCGGGACAAATTGTTTTCTGAAATAATTCGAGCATTACTATGTTTTCTATGTATTCTTTTTTAAAAAAACTATGTGCAACTATCTTACTATGTGAATTCTATGTGCTTGATTAAATACGACATTATATAATTCTTACTACTTAGTTGTTATCTGCGGGAGATTTTTATTTAGTCCTCGATTATTTCGGCAAAATCGGCAATATGTTCATCTACATACGCAGCAATTAAAGCCGTTTGCTGCTCTTCAATATCAAAATAAATTTCTTCTAAATCATCGAAAACTTCAAAGTCAACATACATCGCATTAAACTCTTCTTCGGTTGTTTCGCGTTCCAAAGCGGCTTTATTCGGATCATAAATTTCCTTGGCTTTATAGATCAACTTCGACAGTTCGACAGCCCCAAATTGTTTGATAGCTTTAGCAAAAGGATTACTGAAAATATAGCCACCATAACCGTTTTGAATTAGCTGCACAAATCCACCTTCACACATTTCGGCAGAGAAAAAGTGCCATGCCAGCAAAGTATGCTGATTACCATTAAGCAGAGGCATCGTTTCCGCAGTCAGCTCACCGCCGATAACTTCCAGATAAGCATTCGTAAAAACCTGAAGGAATTCATCCATGCCTTTTTCGGCTGCTGCAGCCAACATACTGTCTTTAATTTTAATCATGTTAAGAGAGTTTTTATTCGTATAATATCTCCATGCTGTAAGCAGGCAATTTTACACTGATTTTCTGATTTATTTTAGTAAACCGGTTTCCAAAAATTGATTTCAACTTGTCCGATTTTATAATTTCAGGCAAAGTTACTTCAAAATTTTTAGAGTCAGCTGAATTGTTGATAAATACAATAGCCTCTTTCTCGAAATATTTCCGGGCAAAAACCCAACTATCTTTGGTAGTGTGGATATTGATAAAATCTCCGTAAATCATTACCGGATTATCGCTACGGAAATGAGCCAGCGTTGAGACACGATTCCAAAGCTTTGCTTCCCGATTATTCCAGTTATCAAACTTCATCATTCTTCTGCAATCGGGATCGTTAGCACCGGTGAGCCCAATTTCATCGCCATAAAAAATCACAGGAATTCCAGGAATAGTCATATTGAAAGCGTGCATTAAAAATAATTTATCATAAGCCGTAGAGTCGGTAATGCCAATCTCGCGTTGCCAGCCGGCTGCTTTGGAGTCTTCGCCAAATCTTAAATCGCCCGAAGCATAAGCCATAAAGCGGGGTTTGTCGTGATTTCCTGAGATATTGCCCATCACATTATGATTTCCGTAAGTGTATAAACTTGAGCTTAAAATTGTCTGCACGTTGAGTAAATCGCTACCACCAACTCCGGCAAAAGTGGTATTGGCCACATCGTACACATTAAAATCAAATTGTCCATCAAGCATTCCGGTTGTGAGGTAACTACTTATTAATTCAGGACTTCCATAGGTTTCACCAATTTGATACAGATTTTTTCCCTGGTTTTGTTTCTTAATTTTTAAAGTCAGTTCACGCCAGAATTGCTCGGTAATATGCTTGCATGCATCGTGACGAAACCCATCCAACTTAAACTCGTTCAACCAAAATACAGCCGAATCCGTCATCATATCCACCACTTTAGGATTTGCCAAATCGAGTGTAGGCATAAATGTGTCAAACCAGGTTGTGAGGCGTTGATCATCCCAACGTTCCGTATTAAGTGTTCCATCAGGCAGATACAAAGGTGTTGTCCATTCTGGATGTTGTTTGTAGAAAGGATGTTCTTTATGCACGTGATGCGCCACATAATCGAGCAAAACGTTTATATTTTGTTTGTGTGCATCGGCAACCAGATTTTTGAATTCCTGATTTGTACCAAAACGAAAATCAACTTTAGACGACGATACAGGCCAATAACCGTGATATCCGGAAAATTTAGTTTTCATTGGCGCATAAAATCCATAAGGTTCAGTTGGATTTTGGTTCAACGGTGAAATCCACAAGGTATTTGCACCCAGTTTTTCGAAATACCCATCGTCAATTTTTTGTTTCAACCCAGCCAAATCTCCTCCCCAATAATCTACTTTGTGATTTACATCCGATCGATTCATAGG
>Ga0118677_10003265_pt1 | contig 30994 bp, 24 predicted proteins | sample AliMusrvi5mmetaG_FD_86154 | JGI IMG/M metagenome (GOLD analysis project Ga0118677, IMG submission 86154) | reverse complement strand
AAGCTATTTATGTGGCAGCGCAATGCGGCGATTCTCGCAGGCGGCGCCAACACCCCAGGGCCCGATGCGCCCTGGCGCACCGGGCCCTTCGGGCCGCGGGCAAGGGTCGTGAGAAAAGAGCTTGCCTGCAGCCCCTGTTATAAAAAAAAAGCCTGCCCCCTCGGGCATCATCGCTGCATGCATGATATGACGGTTGAGGATGTCTATGGGGTGTGCGCTGAGTATTTACGAGGGAGAACTTAATTATAGATTATAGCAGAGTTTTTTGTAGGTTGGGTTAAGCCCGGAAAAAATTGTTGGGTTTCGTCCCTCAACCCAACCTACCCAAAAATAAATGCTTGCGAAAAAATACGTGCATAAGGGCGAACCCAACAAATCTTTGGTGCAGGGTTTCCGTTTATGCGCTTCGTAGCGGCAAAACTTAATTTTAAATCATAGCAAAGGGAGATAAAGGCAGTGGCAATAAACAAAGAGCTATTAGATATTCTAGCCTGCCCGAAATGCAAAGGCGGTATTTATCTGAACACGGAAAAAAACGGCTTGATATGTGACGCCTGCAAGCTGCTCTATCATATAAAAGATGATATTCCCGTCATGCTGATTGATGAGGCGTCACCTGTTGAAGGACCGGCGGGCGGCAATCTCGATAAGTAGGGGCTCGCAATTATTGTAGGGGCTTAAAATTTTAAGCCCCTACTTATAAAAATTCTTATACCAGGCCACAAATTGTTTTATGCCCTCCTGTATTGGCGTTGCAGGCTGGTAGCCGGTGTCGTCCATAAGATCGTTGACATCCGCCCAGGTAGCCTCCACATCGCCCGGCTGCAGGGGCAGCATGTTTTTTTGAGCTTTTTTACCAAGCTCGTTCTCAAGGGCTTCGATAAAATCAAGGAGGCGCACGGGGCTGCTGTTGCCGATATTGTAGACTTTATACGGCGCCGTGCTTGACGAGGGGTCGGGGGTCATGCTGTTCCAGACCGGGTTGCCCTGGGGCGGCCTGTCGATGATGCGCATCACGCCTTCGACGATATCGTCGACATAGGTAAAGTCACGCCGCATCTGGCCATTATTGAATACGTCAATGGGGCTGCCCGCAAGAATTGCCCTGGTGAAGATAAACAGCGCCATGTCGGGCCTGCCCCAGGGCCCATAGACGGTGAAGAATCGCAGGCCGGTTGTGGGTATGCCGTACAGGTGGCTGTAGCAGTGCGCCATGAGCTCATTGGCCTTTTTGCTGGCCGCATAGAGGCTCACGGGATGGTCGATATTGTGATGCGTTGAAAAAGGCATGATCTGGTTCAGGCCGTAGACGCTTGAACTGCTGGCATAGGCAAGGTGCCGGACGGGGTTGTGCCGGCATGCTTCAAGAATGTTGATAAAGCCGGTAATGTTGCTGTCGATGTAGGCATGGGGGTTGGTGAGCGAATAGCGCACGCCCGCCTGCGCCGCAAGGTGGCAGACGCTATCGAAACGGTGCTTCTTGAAAAGATTCATGAGCCCCTCGCGGTCATCAAGCTTGAGCTGCATGAAGGTATAGGGCGAGCCGGCTGAGCTCTCCACCGGCATGCCGTAGCGTATCTGGTCGCGCTGGATGCCTGCCAGGGCAAGGCGGCCGAATTTGAGGTTGACATCATAGTAGTCGTTGATGCTGTCGATGCCGATGACTTCATCGCCCCGTTCAAGCAGCCTTTGCGCCAGATGAAATCCGATAAATCCGGCTGTGCCGGTGACGAGAATTTTCATAGCGGGAAATCCTTAAATTTATTATTATACGGTGAGTTTAGGCTACTCACAGCTTCAGTGTCAAGCCCAAACAAGCACCGCTGCGCGCAGCTGCTGTTGCGTTTTGCAGCACCATTAATTTTACGAGCAGAGAGCATGACCCTTCCGCACGGCATAACTGAATACCGGCCACTGAGCCCCTACACCAGTATCGGCATCGGCGGCCGTGCGCGCTATTTTGCTGCTGCGGCCTCGGCTGCGGATCTGGAGGGGATTGCCTGCTTTGCCAGGGAAAAGAGGCTTCCCGTATGCCTGCTGGGCAGAGGATCAAATGTGCTTATTGAAGACGGGGCCATTGATGCCGTGGTGGTGGTGCTTGCAGGAGCATTCAAGAAGATCACCTTTGCCGCAGATACCGGCACGGTCACAGCAGGGGCAGGTGTGCCCCTCATAAAACTTGGGGTGGCCCTTGCACGGCACGGCTGTCCCGGCTGCGCCTATATGGGGGTCATACCCGGAAGCGTCGGCGGAGCAGTGCGCATGAATGCCGGCACGGGCCAGGGGCAGGAAATTTCTTCTCATCTGCTGCAAGCCCTCGTGTTTGATCCGGTGCGGCTTGAGGAACACTGTTTCGGGCATGACGAGTTGCAGTTTTCCTACCGGGCAAGTCTTTTATCACGAATGCCTCTCATCGTGCTTGAAGCAGTCTTCAGGCTGCCGGAAGAGCGGGATGTTGCGCCGGGGCAGGCCCTCGCAGACATCAAGTCGCTTTTTGCCCAGCGCCGAGCTGCGCAGCCGAAATGCCGCTTCACCTTCGGCTCGACTTTTAAAAATCCCGCCGGGGCTGAACATTCGGCCGGCTGGTATCTTGAGCAGACAGGCATGAAGGGCCAGCGCTGCGGCGGGGCCATGGTGCCCCATGAGCATGCCAACTGGATCATCAACACGGGCGGCGCCCGAAGCGCTGAGGTGAAAGAGCTTATCGAACAAAGCCGCACCCGGGTGCTTGAAAAATTCGGCATACTGCTTGAACGGGAAGTTGTCTACCTGCCCGAGGATATGGCGGTGTGATAGCGCTTGATGCTGTGGACGTAAATTGTAGTAAATTGTAGGGCGGGTGCCAACCCGCCATTTTTGAACGATGCCGAATTACAAACGAAATTATAAAAAGGGCGGCACTTACTTTTTTACGGTGGTTACCGGCAACCGTGCAAAAATTCTTTGCGGCGACGCAGTCGATGTGCTGCGCGCAAGTTTCAAAGAGTGCATGCAGCTAATTCCATTTCACATGAAGGCTATCGTCGTCCTGCCCGATCATATACATTGTCTTTGGACCCTGCCCGATGGTGATGATAACTTCTCCTTACGATGGAAATACATAAAAGCTTCTTTTACGAAAAGCTATATTCGTCAGAAGGATGGAGCAGATTCACGGGCCACTGAAACTATGAAAAAAAAGGGCGAGAAAGGTGTGTGGCAGCAGCGGTTTTGGGAACACACGATACGAGACGACAGGGACTTTACACTCCACTGCGATTATATTCATTACAACCCTGTGAAGCATGGCTATGCATCAACGCCTGGAAAGTGGCCTTATTCAAGTTTCAACCGCTATGTTGCACAAGGATTCTACGATGCCGATTGGGGATCACAACCCGTATCGTTTCCTGAGATGATTGTTATGGAATAAGATCATAAACGGCGGGTTGGCACCCGCCCTACGTATTCTGCAACGTATCTTCGATTGTGTGATAAGTGCTTACGCTCGAACCGCAACAAACCTATTCCACAAAATGCCTCATGAGTTCCTGCACCGCCAGCTCTTTTGCTTTAGCCTCAACCTCGACTGTTATTTTCAACTCCCGCCAGCATTCGGGAATGTCGGCAGGATTGATGAAATCATCATGATTTCGTATCGTGCCGGAGCTCCAGCCGCCAAGGGGGCTTGACAGGTGAAACAGGGGCTCGTGGTTCCAGGTGGCAAGGGCCTGCCGGGTTGCATCCTCAATACTCAGGCCATCGGGCAGGCACCGGTGATGATGCACGTCATAGACAAACGGCACGCCGGTTGCGCGGCACACGGGCAGCAGGTCGGCGGGCGTGTAGACGCGGTCGTCATTTTCAAGGGTGAGCAGTGAGCGGACCTTCCGCGGCAGACTTTTAATGACCCGTACCAGGCGTTTCAGCGCAACTTCTTTATCGCCATAGGCGCCGCCGCCATGCAGGTTGATGACATCGGCATGCACCCAGCCGGCGACCTCGGCCTGATAGACAAGCTCGGCAACCGAGCGCTGCACTATGCCCGGATCAGCAGATGAGAGCACAATAAACTGGTCGGGATGAAAGGTGGTCCGCAGATCATGGCGCCTGCAGAATGCGCCGCATTCCTTGAAGCTGTCGATGATATCGCTGCCGCCCGGCAGGCCGCTGACTGAATAGCCAACCTCGGGATGCGTTGTAAGCGGTAAAATTTGACTGTTGATGCGAAAGCTCCCGATGCCGTGGTCCCGGCAATAGGTGAGCGCAGCCATAAGCGACCGTGCATTGTGCAGGCACAGTTGGGCAAGACTCTTCTTTTGGTCATCCCGTGCCTGTTTTATTAAAAATGCCGCTGTTGTCCGTCTGAACGTGATCGGCTCATTTTTAAACAGGCAGCACAGCCCGAAGCGAAACGGTGGAATCATGATGTGTGTGTAACATGTCTCTGAACATTATTCAACGCTGGCTGATTTGACAGTTGTATTTTTTTGTTCAAAGATATAATAAAACAACAACAGCATAAAACAGGAGACCAATCCATGAGCAAAAAAGAGGTCATCATCGTTGGAGCAGGTCCCGGCGGGCTTACCAGCGCCATGATTCTGGCGCACCGTGGCTTTAAGGTAACAGTGTTTGAGAAGGCGCCCGAGGTGGGCGGCAGAAATGCTCCGATCAGGCTTGACGGCTTTACCTTCGACACGGGCCCCACCTTCCTCATGATGAACTTCATCCTGCGGGAAATGTTCGAGGAAACGGGCCGGAAGCCCGAGGACTATATGAAGGTGACCAGGCTCGACCCCATGTACCGGCTCAAATTCAATAAATTCCAGCTGAAGATGACGGGCGACCGGCAGGAGATGCACGAGGAGCTGGCCTCGGTGTTCCCGGGAAGCTTCGACGGGTATGAAATTTTCATGCAGGACGAGCACCATCGTTTTGAAAAGCTGTTCCCCTGCATACAGAAGCCCTATTCGCGCCTTGCCGACTTTTTTGATATGCGGCTTCTGCGCGCCCTTCCCTCCCTGGCCGTGGGCAGCACCATGTTTGACAAACTCGGCGAGTATTTTGCCAACGACGATCTTCGCATTTCCTTCACGTTTCAGGCGAAATATCTCGGCATGTCGGCCTGGGAGTGCCCGGCCTTTTTTACCATTATTCCGCTGGTTGAGCATGCCTATGGCATTTATCATGTGCAGGGCGGCCTGAACGCAATCTCTCTGGCCATGGAAAAAATTATTGCCGAGGAAGGCGGGACCATCGTGAAGAATGCGCCGGTCAAGCGGGTGCTGGTGAAAAACCGGGCCATTACGGGCATCGAGCTTGAAAACGGCCAGACGCATTCGGCTGATGAATACATACTCAATGCCGATTTCGGCTATGCCATGAAAGAGCTTTTTAATGAAGCGGACCTGCACAAATACAAACGCGCCCGCATTGACAGCATGGAATTTTCCTGCTCCACGTTCATGCTGTACCTGGGCGTTAACAAGGTCTACGACATTCCGCACCACAATGTTTTTTTCGCCGATGATTACAAGACCAATGTCGATGATATTTTCAAACGGCGCGTGCTTTCCGATGACTTCTCTTTTTATGTGCAAAACGCTTCAGTAACTGACCCGACCCTTGCCCCCGAGGGCAAGTCGACCATTTATGTTCTTGTGCCCGTGCCCAACAACCGCGGCAACATAAACTGGGATACGGAGAAGGAGGGGTTCAAAAACAAGCTGCTTGACCGGATACAAAAAAGAACCGAGTTAAAGGACATCCGGGAGCACATAGAGGTGGAGAAGGTTATAACCCCCACGGACTGGGAGCGTGACTACAATGTCTGCGTGGGCGCCACGTTCAACCTGAAGCATAACTGGGGGCAGATGCTGTATTTCCGGCCCCACAACCAGTTTGAGGAATTCGATAACTGCTTTCTGACCGGCGGCGGCACGCATCCCGGCAGCGGCCTGCCGACCATTTATGAATCGGCCCGGATCTCGGCAAACCTGCTGTGCAAAAAATACGGTGTTCCGTTTGCCGAGCCCACGACGCTGAGTTCAAAAAAACCGCTGGCATGAACACCAGCTATCAAAAGAATCAACCTGCGGGGTCCGGCATGGTGCTTGCCGCGGCCCTGTTTCTTTTTTTATCGCAGACTGCCGCTTTTGCCCTGCAGCCCGGTGATAAAATGCCGGCATTCACCGTGGAGGCTGAAAAGAGCCGTCTCTCGTCCCGGGATATCGCGGGCCGTGTAGCCATCATCAGCTATGAAACAAAAGGCACTGCCGAGCTGAACCGGCCGTTTAAGCAGGCTGTGCTTGCGCGCTGGCGCCAGGGGGACAGCGCGGCCCCGGCCATCGTGCCGGTCATTAACTGCTTTTCCTTTCTTGGATTTGTCCGCTCCATCTGCGCAAACCGCGTGGCCGCGGCCGCAAAAAAAGAAAACCTCATAATCTACACGGACTGCGACGGCGCAATGTTTCGCGATTTCGGCCTGGCGGAAGACCAGAGCATTATAATCATTGTTGATAAAAAAGGTTTGGTGCGCTTTGTCCATGCCGGCAGGCTTGACGATAGTGGTGTGCAGCAGTGCATTCAGCTTGTCGAGAAGCTTTTAAAAGAATGAAGCCGGCTGGTGATATCGACCTGACTTTATATGTTTTTTACAGGAGTTATCAGCTGGGATTCTACGGTTCTGCTGTCGAGGGTAGTTGACCTGGCGGGCATTCCGGATATTTACGCCGATGGCGATAGTGATACGCCACTCTGAAAGCATCACGTTACTGCACGCGTCACCTCACGGACGGGGCGGATTTTTTGCGATGACTTGATCAAGCTCGGCCAGCCCGAACCCGGCCTCAATGTCTCTAATGTGTTTTACGGTATGCTCTGTCCACCATCGGACAGAAATTGATTAGCATGCATTATCACAAACTGTATATTTGTAGTCGCCATGAATTGAACTGGTGCGAGATGAAAACACTACAAACTGCGGCAATAAGTTGAACATCATATGGTTACGCAGGAGACAAAGTGTTAATCAGCAGGCGAAATATAGTGGTGCAGAAAAAAAACAGGCGGGCAATTTATTAAATACGTCAACAGCGCAGGCACGCCCCCCCTTCGCCTTCAGCAATGCTGACCGTATTAGTGTGTCTGGCGTAACGTGCCGCTTGAGCGAACTTCAATTTGCGCACCGGTCAGATCATGCGGCACACCGTCAACTGTAAAAACAACACATAAATCCGAGCATTCTTGTCCGGGAACAGTATTGTCGCAGTCATCGAGATTGCCTGCCCTGCTGACGCCGTGATAAATAAAAGAGTTGAATCCCTGTTCGCCCATGGAATTTTTAATCGGCGCCCCGTTCGTGCTGCACAGCCTGTATAAAGACAACCAGTCCGGCAGGTCAGCAGTCATCGGAAAAGCGCTGGTGTTGGTTATGCTTGCATACCCGGCAAATGCGTCCTTGATCGAGTGGGCTGTTTCAATCGCACTTGCTACCCGGCTTTTATTTCGGTATGTAATAAAATTTGGTACTGCAATTAGCGCCAGAATACCGATGATCGCAACAACGATCATAAGTTCTATAAGGGTAAAACCCCTGGTTTTTTCTGACGGAACTATCATTTCCACTCTTTATATTGCACTACGCCCCAACAACTTTAATTAAGACCTCATTAAATATGCCATGGCATGATACTATTTTTTTGTGTCTCTATCACATCACTATCATGCAATTTACATACCGAAATAAAAAATAAGTTATTTGCATTAGATACAATCAAAACACACTATAAAAAATTTTTTTTCTCCGCTAAATGTCATTAATACAAAAAATGTCACTTTTTGAGCTCTGTTACCCGTTAGGGTAGAGCAGGTAACTTATCCATAGGCTCGGGGTAAAGTAGCTGATCGAGCATTTAAATTTATTCTATAGCATATAGCCGTCCCGGCACGGAGGAGTTTTTGGTTCATTCGCCCGTGCTATATTCTCGCAAGACACGCCGCTAAGGAAAATACGCCCGTGGCTCGAACCGCACGGGCTGCTTCACCAAAAACCCCTCGATGCCTATGTGGCTCCAGGATTTTGTGAAATGATCGAGAGAGGCTTGTCAGCGAAAAATGACTTGACAGGATTTTTTCAAATTATTAAGAGCTATCTGCTCTCTGGATACTAAGTACAATGCCACACAATAAAGGGGTCGGTTGTGTGCAGGCTGAAAATCCCCTCTAACTCCCCTTTGCAAAAGGGGAGGACATTTTGCTCCCCCTTTTGCAAAGGGGGATTAAGGGGGATTTTAACCGGCCCCTTATTTATGTGGGGCTGTACTAAGCAGGGATTTTCTGGAGTCGCAATGACCGGGGGGGCTTTACATTTTGCCCGATGGCTTGGTAATTAAAGCTCCCAGCCCCGTATATTATTTTTTGATTTTGACGCTGTATGCCACAACAATGGCAATCTCATCAATTTTTTTGGAAGCAGCATGCGGGGCTGGGTCAAAATGTATACAACTGCGCTAAAGCCTGAAAATTTTTCATAAAGGTGTTTTTCACGGCTCTCTTGAAAAAAGCACGGGAAGCTGTACAGCTCCCTGCCCCATAAACCGCTGCTTTTTTCGCATTCCCCATCTCGTTTAACACGAATAGTCCGCGTCAATGAATGTGCTTTCCTGCATCCTCTTATAGGCATCAAGAGACTTTTCAAGCTGCTCCCGGCTTAACACCCCCAGTTCAAGCAGTATTTCACCTATTTTGGGCCGGATGTTCAATTGAATGTTGAGAATGAAATCCACCTGTTCACGGGTAAGATAGCCAAGGGCTAATGCGATATCGCAAAATCTCAGTTGTGTGTCGGCCTGGCGGTTCAGTATGTTAAACATGTGGCCCATTTCAAGGAGCCGGTATTCTAGGGCAATCTTGCCAACGGGCTTTTGCTTTTTCTGCTGAAAGTCAAGGGCTTGTATGATGTTCTCGGGAGTGGCCACGCCCTGTTGTACCAGAAAAGTGCCAAAATGAATCATGACTTGCCTCTCTTAAAAAAAGTTTTCGCCACACGCCACAGGGGCAACTTGCTTAAGACCTTGAACGTGTCGAAATTGCGCCTGCCTGTGCCGGCTTTCAGGAATGCGTTTCGGTTCAGGTCAAGTAAAACTTTATAACTTAAAATATACAATGGGAGTTAGTGCATGGCAAGGGTAATTTGAGCGCGAGATGTGGAGCGGGGCGCTACAACTTTTTTTCGAAGGCGCCGGCTGCTATGTAAAACAATAAAGGCTGTCGGAAAACGCGGGAGGAGACTATATGGCGGCAGGTGGGAAGTTCGGAGATAGGAGTTCGGAGTGAAAAAGGTTCAAGGTCTCGGAAATTTTTACGATTCATAAGTAGTGCAACCTCACCCATCCTGCAGTAATGCTCAAATCATTGACACGGCAACGCTGCATTTCCTTTGACACACAACCAGCCCCGGCCTATACTTTCTCCATCCACAACAATTTTCTATAAACTTTACGGTTAGGAGGCGGCGTATGTCGTTGCAAATGCTGAGCAACCCCGGATTGCTCTGGTTCATTGCGGGCCTGGCTCTGCTGCTCACGGAGCTGTTTGCCCCATCCCTCATTTTGATGTTTTTCGGGCTTGGGGCCTGGATCGTGACGCTGCTCTTCCTGCTCTTCAATATCGGGCTCCCTGCGCAGCTCATCGTTTTTGCGGTTTCATCCCTCGTGCTTCTTGCTTTTTTGCGGAAAAAGCTTAAGCCTGTATTCTTTGGCTATGTTTCTTCCAAACAAAATTCCGGTCAGAATATTGATGATTTTTTTGAAAAGGAGGCCGTGGTGCTGGCCCGCATAGAGCCAGGCAAACCCGGAAAAGTGGAGTTTAACGGCGTTGCCTGGGATGCCGTGTCTGAAGCCAGCCTTGACGTTGATGCTCGCGTCAAGATTATAGACAGGATTGGCCTGAAGCTGAAGGTTGTGCCCCAGTAAGGGCTTTACCGGGCGGACACGCAGGTCCGCCCCTACTAACACTTATGACAGGAGGAAGCTTGCAATGGGAATTTCTTCAATAATTTTAACAGGTCTGATTATCTTTATCATAGTGGCGTTTCTCAAAACCGTCATGATCGTGCCGCAGAAAAGCGCCTTCATCGTTGAACGCTTAGGGAAATACTCTTCAACCCTTGAAGCCGGCTTTCATATCCTCATACCTTTTATCGACAGGGTATCCTACAAGCACACGCTCAAGGAGCAGGCCGTTGATGTCCCGCCCCAAACCTGTATCACCAACGACAATATTCCGGTGGAGGTTGACGGAATTCTCTATCTGCAGGTTATTGACCCGAAAAACGCCAGCTATGGCATCAACAACTATCAGTTCGCCTCTGTCCAGCTTTCCCAGACCACGATGCGCTCCGTGATCGGCCGCCTGGCTCTTGACAAGACCTTTGAAGAGCGCGAAACAATCAACAGCTCCATAGTGGCGGCAGTCGACAAGGCCTCGGAGCCCTGGGGTGTCAAGGTCATGCGCTATGAGGTAAAGAATATTGTGCCGCCGCAGACGATCCGCGAGGCCATGGAAAAACAAATGCGCGCCGAGCGCGAAAAGCGGGCGCTGATTCTCGAATCCGAAGGCGAGCGGCAGTCGAAGATCAACAGGTCGGAAGGCGATAAACAGGAATTTATCCTTCGGTCAGAGGGTGAAAAGCAGCGCCGCATCAACGAGGCCGAAGGCCGCGCCAAGGAGATCACGCTTGTGGCCGAGGCCACCGCCGCCGGTATCGCCGAGATAGCCAAAGCCATCGGTTTAAACAATGGCCCGCAGGCCGTTAACCTGCGGATTGCGGAATTGTACATCGCCCAGTTCGGCAACCTTGCCAAGACCAATAACACCATGATCGTCCCTTCAAATCTCACGGATATTTCGACCATGGTTTCCACCGCCCTCACGGTTATGAAGGGCACGGAGCAGGGCGGCAGCGCAGGCAGCGGTAAACCGGCAGCCTAACCGGCCGGGAAGGTGGAAACAGGGTTCAGGGTTCAGGTGCAGGGTAGGTGCCCGCGCCAGTTCCGGGTCTAACCCCTGCCCTGCATTTACCTCATGAAATTTTTAAAAAACCATGGTATGATTATAGGTAGAATCCGTGCAGTGAGAATTTTTAGTCAGCACAAGGATGCTAACGGGTAGTCGACACAAGAAACAGGTGAAACGATGAAAGCTATACTAATTGCACTGGCTATTTTCTTTATGACAGGTGTGCAAGCCATGGCCGGCGGTGGGCACGGTTACTATGGCGGACACGGCGGGTATGGTGGTGGCTACGGCGGACACGGTTATTATGGCGGCGGCCATCATGGCTGGTACTCTAATTATGCCCTTGGCATCGGCTTCGGCATTGGCAGTCTGGTCGGCTATGCCTGCTCCCCCGGGTACTGGGGCGGTTATTATGCCCCGCCGGTAGTATATGCTGCCCCGGTAGTTTATGCGCCGGCGCCGGTTTATTATGCGAGCCCCGCGGTTGTGGAACGAACGGTGGTTGTAGAAAGACCAGTCGTCGTAAATAATTATTATTACGGCAGCGGAAACGACCACTGGAAACCTCATTTTAGTCAACCTGCGCAGTAAATCGCCTAAGAACACTGCATATTAATAAAAATGCCGGGCATCCATTACATCGGATTCTGCCCGGCTTTTAATTTTTTTTTTATTAGCCTTCGGCACATGCAGGCTTTCTTTCGCGATTTTAATGCCATATTTGATGGTCCCGTAAAAAGTCAAAAAAGTGGTCATTGCGAACGAAGTGAAGCAATCTCTGCGTGTGTAGTAGGGGCTTAAAATTTTAAGCCCCTACTAAAACCGAGATTGCCGCGTCGCTCCGCTCCTCGCAATGACAGGCGAGGAGACTTTTTACGAGAGTGCCATATTTGCAAGATAAGTTTTTTTAACGTTGATGACCGCTATATTATGGGAGTGCCGGTATGAAATTATTTGTTCTTGCATCCGTGCTTATCGGAGGAATTATTATGAGCGCACCACAGGAGGCCATGAGCGCACCAAAGAAGGAACTGGTGATTTTTAATTTTAAGAATCCGGACAGTTTCAAGCCCTGGCAGACAGTAAACGATACGGTCATGGGCGGAGTTTCCGAAAGCAGCCTCAAACCGGGCGGCAGGGGCACGGCACTGTTCACCGGCACGGTATCGCTCAAGAATTCCGGCGGGTTCTGCACAGCCAGCTCCAGGGAAAATAAAGATTATGATCTGAGCGGCTATACCGGCATCGCCGCCCGCGTCAGGGGCGACGGAAAGGCCTATAAGCTTACGCTGAAAGCAGACACAAGTTTCAACGGCTTTGCCTATCAGTTTGACGTAGCAACCAAAAAAGATCAGTGGATGACCATACGGGCTCCGTTTAAAGAGTTTACCGCCCGGTTCCGGGGCAAGCCAAAGCCGGAGGCCCCCGCGGTCAAAACCTCAGCGATCACGTCGTTCGGCTTTCTTATCGCCGATAAGCAGGAGGGGCCTTTTTCCCTGGAGATCGAATGGATCAAGGCGTATTGACGGCCCGGTCAGTTCTTTCAGATGGTGTTAGCGTGGGCAACTGGTTCCACGCCAGCCAGTAAAAACCGAAGATTTCCATCAGTTGATTGAACTGCGCAAAATTCACCGGCTTGATCAGATAACTGTTGACGTGGTTGTTGTAGGCTTTAGCCATGTCCACCTCGGCTTGCGAGGTGGTCAGAATCACCACCGGGATGGCGATGAGCCCAGGGTCCGTCTTGATGGTCTGTAGCACCTCCAGCCCGTCCACTTTCGGCAGGCGCAGGTCGAGCAGGATAATGCCAGGCCGTGGTGACGAGGCCTGGTCGCTGAATTCATTGCGCTGGTACAGGTAGTCCAGCGCCGCCTCCCCGTCTGCCACGTGTATCAGACGATTGGCAATACGGCTGGTCTTGAAGTTCCGCCGCACGATCTCGGCATGGGCTTCGTCATCCTCCACCAGCAAAATCACAATCGGTTCGCCATTCATAGTGTCTCTCCTTGCTTTTGATTATTCAAGGCGCCGGGCAGGGTGAAATAGAAACACGCGCCCTGCCCCTGTCCGGCTGACTCCACCCAGATTCGCCCTGCATACAGCTCAACGATCCGTTTGACGAGGGCCAGGCCAAGGCCCGTCCCCTCGGCTTTCGGATCGAGTCTCTCAAACAGATCAAATATTTTCGTGCAGTAGCGCGGATTTATGCCGATGCCGTTGTCTCGCACAAAAAACACCCTCTCCTCCCCGCGCTCCTCCACGCCGATCTCGATGCACGGTTCTGTCTGGGTGCCCATGAACTTGCAGGCATTCTCCACAAGATTTTGCCAGATCTCCGCTAACCGGAGCCGGTCGCCGAATAACGCCACGTCAATACCGCTCACTTTCACCGCCACACCCCGCTCGACGATCTGCCCGGCCACCGCAGTGATTGTTTCCTTGCCCAGATCTTTGAGCGTGACGCGCACCGGCTCGCTGACAACATAACCAATGCGCGATAACTCCAGCAAATTTTCGAGCAACTGCACCATTTTTTTCGTGGCAGCGTTCAAGAAGCGCAAATCCTGCTCAATCGACTCGGCATCGGCCCCTGCCATGTCCTGCTCCAGGTAGCCCAGGAATGTCCTGATCGTCACAACCGGACTCTTCAGGTCATGAGAGGCTGAATAAAGGAAGCGCTCCAACTCGACATTCTTTTTCTCCAAATCCAACGCACTTTGCTTCAGCTCCTTCGCCGTCTTCACGCGGTCGGAGATGTCGCGGATATTGCACTGAATCACCTTCACGTCGTTCGCCAGATAGCTGTTGCTGATAAACTCCACCTCGTGCCGCTTGCCGTCGTGGCCTTCCAGCGCCATGTCTTCGTAGCGGGCGTAGCCCTTCTGCTGCAACTCCGCAAAGTTGGCCTCGTTGGCGATGAGGTCCTTGAAGAATCCCAGTTCCCATACGTGCCTCTCAAGAAACACCTCGCGCGAGACTCCCAACAACTCGATCAGGTATGGATTCACATCTATCACCATCCCGGTCTCGGCATTGAGGATCAAGATGCCGTCTCGCGCCGCCTCGAAGAGCCGGCGATAGCTCAACTCCGAATCGACCAGCAACTTCTCCTCCCGCTTGCGCGCAGTGATGTCGCGCTCGGTGGAGACAATGCAAACAGGGCTTCCGGCCTCGTCTGTCAGTTCGGTCACGGTCATCCAGATATCAAGAATGCGTCCGTCCTTGGAGACCCGCTGGGTTTCAAACGAGAGGGCCTCTTTATTCTCTAACAGTCGGCGGATAAAATCATTTTCTTCGGCAAACTTGCCGGGGATTGAGAGTAACTCAACGTTGGCCAAAAGGGCCTCTGCCTCACTATAGCCATACATCAGTGCAGCGCGGCGGTTCCAGGCTGAAATGCGGCCATCAAAGTCATGAATTATAATCGCATCGTTGGAGTCACGCACAAACGAAGCCAGGCGCCTGGCCTGACTAGCCAGGCACTTGTAGACCTTGACGCTTTGCCGCTGCAAAAAAATCCACAGAAAGGCCCCCATGCCTAAAAAAAGAATGGCGATAGAAACAATCGTAACCCACAGCCGCTCTTGCAATGGTGCATAAACTTCCTCGGAATCCATGCGGGCGATCAAGAACCACTCCGAGCCGGGAACGCTGTGCAGGGCCGCGACCACCTGCGTACCCCTATAGTCAATGCCCTCCATAATGCCCTTCTTGCCCAGCACGGCCTGCACCGCGGGCATCGAGACGCGATCCAAAGGCGCGCGCATGTTCAGAGCTGTGTTCGTCTGAAACCGGAGTTCATTCAGGAATACGACTTCGCTGCCTTCCCGGCGGACAAGCAGCGTTTCCGCTGTTTTGCTTGGCGTGGGCCAACGGTTTAATAACGGGTATAAATACAACTGCGGGTCAATGCGAAGCGCCAGTACGCCCAGAACCCGGCTGGTGTCTTGCATATCAAGAATGGGCACAAGAACGGCAAGATATATGCGCTGATCCGTGTCGTGGCGGTAAAAATCCTGAAAAATCATTTTTTTCGTGCGCAACACCTCGGGAATATCCCGCAGAAAAACAGCCGATGGCGAAGGCGCTGCGTCGTCGGGCAGTGTCATGCGGCGAATGCCCTGTCCATCAAACAGGCTGACCCGGCTGTACTGGTAATACTCAAAAAATCTTCCTATCCATGCTTGCAGCTGGTCCCGGGCATCCGTATCCTGGGGGTTGTCGAAATAGCGGCGCACAAGCCTGGAAAAAGCGGGGTTTTTGAAGAATGTGTTCCCGTCACCCAATCGTTCTTTGCGCCACTGTACTATTTCCAGCGCTTTTAAATTTCCGATGGCCGAGAGCTGTTTTTCTACCTCGTTGCGGTAGTTTCGTGAGTAGTCCAGATATAAATAGGAGCCGATAGAGATGATGCCTGCGGTAAACAGAAAAAACACCAACAAAAACCACGTGCGCGATTTTGATGCTTCACCGGTTTTCATGATATGCCCTTTAGCTGGGGCGCCGGGTTCTCTCAACCCTGCGCAGTTCTACCCTTAAAGCGTGTTCGGAGGTTGAACTCCATCGCGCTGAAGGTGGCAATTAAAATTGGTGAGTTCGTAAAAAGTAAAAAAACTGTCATTGCCCGGCGATTTTGAATTAATGTCGTAAAATCTGGACAGAAAAAGACTACAAGGTTATAGAAGCAGAGGGCTGGGGAAAACGTAGTGAAGCAATCTCAGAGCGTAGGGGCGGGTTTGAAACCCGCCCCTACAAATCCCGGATTGTCACGTCGCTGCCCGCCATGCTTCGCTCGCGGCTTCGGCTCACCCTCGCAAAGACACTCTCTGGGACTTTTTACGACTTCATCAAAAATGACAGGCTCGTTTTTTTAAAAAATGCTGGGACGTTACTAAAATTATAATATAACATAGTATTGGCGAAACATAAAAAAATTTTTCAGGTTGTATTCTGCCGTCGTCATTAAAGAATATCTTCACCTCAACTCACTGTGTTTAATGGACAATTTGTATCAATTCCCATTCACCGGAATGTAAACATGATGGAGTCGCAAAAAGTCGTCACCCCGGTGAAAACCGGGATCCAGTAGGGGCAGACCTGCGTGTCTGCCCCTAAGAGGGCGCACACACAGGTGCGCCCCTACATAAAATTCCTGGATACCGGCTTTCGCCGGTATGACGATTTTATTGAATCCTCGACTTTTTACGGGAGCATCAATCATTACGGGGCATCAAGGCCCTTGTTCAGGAGCGGCCGGTTGAAGAGCTTTGCGCCAAGATAGCGCAGACAGCTGGTGCCCGTAGACGGCTAGTCTGAGGCTGGTGTTTTTCTAAAGATAGCGGACTTCAGATGCTTTAGCCATATTTTGCAAATCAGACCTGCCGAAGTCGTACAGAATTAGATGAAACAACGCATTTTTTTGATCGCCAAACGCTAAACTCTAGTATAACTTATCCATACGACGATTTTCTGGGAGCCTGACGCTATGAAAGTGCTTATAACAGGTGCCCGGGGTATGCTGGCGCAGGATATTATCCGGGTTCTGGAGGGCAAGCATCTTATTGTTCCCGTCACGCATGCCGATCTTGATATCGGCAATCCCGTGCAAACAGCTCAACTGCTGTCATCGCATAAACCTGATTGTGTCATTAATTGTGCCGCCTATACCGATGTGGACGGCTGCGAGTCCGATCCCGACAGGGCTTTCGCGATAAATGCCGACGGGGTGAAAAATCTTGCCCATGCATGCCGGGAAACCCGCGCGAAATTGATACATATCAGCACTGATTATGTGTTTGACGGCGCCAGCCAACGACCCTATGTGGAAGATGATGCTACCAATCCTTTGTCTGTTTACGGCAGATCAAAGCTTGCCGGAGAGCGATATGTGCAGGATATTCTGGAAAGCTATGTGATCGTTCGTACCGAGTGGCTGTACGGAAGGCAGGGTAAGCATTTTGTCGGGACCATGCTGCAGCTGGCCCGGGAGCGCGATGTGCTGGAGGTCGTCGATGATCAGACCGGTTCGCCCACCTGCGCAGCCGATCTTGCCCAGGCCATAGCGGCGCTTCTTGCCGCTTCGGCCAAGGGCATTTATCACGTGACCAATGCCGGGTCCTGCACGTGGTACGGTTTTGCCTGCCGGATTCTCGCTTTGGCAGGCAGTACGACGCGAGTCAAGCCCATAACATCTGCGCGGCTTGCCCGGCCTGCCCCGCGGCCGGCAAACTCAGTGCTTAATTGTTCAAAATTCACCTGGAAGACCGGGCAGGTGCTGCGGCCCTGGGACCAGGCCCTTGCAGACTTCCTGCAGGGGCAGCCGGAGTTGTCGCCCAAAGCGGCGCAGCCGCCCCAGGCCTAGCATTACATACTGCTGTAGTTGCCCGGCGAGTGGCAATGCTGCAAGAGCTTTTCCGTCGGCATGCGGCTACGGGCGCTACTCTGGCGTGCCCAGGCTGCAAGTTGTTCAAGCTCAAGTTTGTGCTGCGCCTTGACAGAAGGGCGCCGGTATGTTCATGTGTAATAAAGAACTTCTTTGCTCCCTTTAACTTGATCGAGCCTTGTATGCCGAACCACCCACGCTGTGTATGGCCAGTTCTTTTTCTACTGCTTGCCGGCACGCTGCTGCCGCAGGCGGCCTGTGCCGAGGAGCTTTACCGGATCGGGGTTCTTGCCAGCCGGTCAAAAGAAAACTGCAGCCGGGAGTGGAGCGAAACCGCCCGGTATCTGGCCCAAACCATAAAAAGTTGTTCTTTTGAAATCCTGCCTCTTGCCTATGATGAAATCAATGCTGCTGTTGAGAAAAAAAAAATCGACTTTCTCATTTGCAATCCGGTTATATACGTCGAGCTGGCCCAGAATTCGGATATGGAGCGTCTGGCGACACTCAAGAGATTGTATGCCGGTAAAACGGTTTGCGTTTACGGCAGCGTGATATTTGCCCGCTTCGATGCCGCCGGCATCACGGATATTGCCGACCTTCGAAAAAAATCCTTCATGGCGGTTGCGCAGAATTCCTTCGGCGGGTGGCTCATGGCACTTCGAGAGCTCAAGGAAGCCTCTATCGATCCGTATACCGATTTCAGCCGGCTGCATTTCAGGGGCTCGCAGGAAACAGTCGTGGGGGCTGTCCGGGACGGCAGGGTCGCCGCGGGAGCGGTCAGCTCGGGCGTGCTTGAGCGCATGGCGCGCGACGGGACCATCATGCTAAGCGATTTTAAAATACTGAATCGCGACCGGTATCACGACGGCGATTTTCCTTTTGCCCACTCTACGCGTCTGTATCCTGAATGGGCGTTCTCCAAACTTGAGCACACCCCGGAAGATATCGCCGAAAAAGTCACCCTGGCTCTGCTCGGCATGCCGCACACCAGCCCTGCGGCGCAGGCTGCGGGCAGTGCCGGCTGGACCTATCCCGGAAGCTACAAGGCTGTGGAGGACTGTTTAAACGCCGTGCAGTACGGGCCCTATAAGGGCAGCGGCATGCTGGCGCTGCGGGAACTCAGGCGGCAGTACACCAAGCCCCTTGCCACAACTTTTGCCGGTGTTGCGCTGCTGTTTTTGTTCAGCATTTACGCGCTGATCGTCAACCGGCGGTTGCAGCGGTCAAACCGGAACATAAAGGATGAAGTCGCCGACCATCAGGCTACCCAGGCCCGGCTGCGGCAGTCCCAGCACCGGGCCGAGCAGTTGCTTAAAATTGTCCCGAGCGCTGTTATGACTCTTGACCGGCACCGTCACATTACCAGCTGGAATGATCAGGCCGAAGCCCTAACCGGCTTTACCGCCGAGGAGGCGATCGGCAAAGACTGTTTGGTGTGCATGGAACATCCCTGCGGGACGCCGTGCCCTGTATTTGATGCGGAATCCGTCATGCCGATACTCGGCAGTGAAGCCACCCTCAGACGCAAGGATGGCAGCCTCCGCATGATAGAGAAAAGCGTCGATCTTATTTATAATGAGCTTGGCTTTGTCGTCGGGGCAATCGAGAGCTTTAAGGACATTACGCAGCGAAAAAACGCCGAGCAGGCCCTGGTGCGCGAAAAAGAACTTGCCCAGCAGTATCTTGACATTGCCGGCGTGATCATACTGGTGCTTGATACCGACCAGAACATAAGTCTCATAAATAAAAAAGGCTGTAGTGTGCTCGGCCGGAGCGTTGCGGAACTCATGGGGAAAAACTGGTTTGATATCAGTCTGCAGCAATCTCATGCGCGGCAGAGTCGAAATTTTTTTTCGGCCATGCTTGCCGGGTCTCGGGAGCCCAAGCCTTATTTTGAAGCCCCGATACTGACAAAGGCGGGAGAAGAGCGCCTGATCGCGTGGAATAATACGGTTATCCGGGATGAAAGCGGCGCCATTCTCTGCACCCTCAGCTCGGGAGAGGATATTACCGAACGGCGCCTGGCAGAAGAAGCACTGCGGGAAAGCGAGCTCAAGTTCAGGGCGCTCAGCGATTCGGCCGCCGATGCAATACTCATGATGGACTGCGGCGGCGCGATCACGTTGTGGAACAAAGCCGCGGAAAAGATCTTCGGATGGCGGGCAAAGGAGGTCCTGGGCTGCGATTTGCATAATCTGCTGGCGCCGCGCCAGTATCACGACCGCTACCTGCAGGCCATGCCCCTGTTCCGGGAAACAGGCCGTGGCAATGCCGTGGGTAAAACCATGGAATTTGAGAGCAATAACCGTTCCGGCGGAAAGATTCCCGTCGAGCTGGCGCTTTCAGCCGTAAATCTTAAGGGCTCCTGGTATGCCGTCGGGATTTTGCGCGATATCAGCCTCCGCAAGCAGACCGAACAGGCCCTGCGCGAGGCCATGCAGGCCGCGGAGACCGCCAATGCCGCCAAAAGCCAGTTCATGGCCAATATGAGCCATGAGATCAGGACTCCCATGAACGGCGTCATGGGCATGACGGAGCTGCTGCTGGCGACCGCCCTCACCAGCGAACAGCAGGAATATGCCGAGGCCGTGCGCGGCAGCGCGGACAGCCTGCTGACCATTGTCAATGATATCCTTGATTTTTCAAAAATCGAAGCCGGAAAAATGGAGCTTGAGAATATAAATTTCGATCTGAGGGGCATGCTGGAGAGCCTGGCGGACATGCTGGCCTTTCGGGCCCATGAAAAGGGGCTTGAATATGTCTGGATGGCCCATCCTGATGTGCCCGCGCTGGTCAGGGGCGATCCGGGCCGTCTCCGGCAGGTGCTGACAAACCTGGTGGGAAATGCCGTCAAGTTTACGCAAACAGGCACGGTAAGCCTTGTGGTAACTCGTGAGCATGAGGGCAGCGATACGGTGCGCCTGCGCTTCGAGGTGACTGATACGGGCATTGGCATATCCCCGGAAAAGCTCGACAGCCTGTTTCAACCTTTCGTGCAGGCTGACGCGTCGACAACCAGGAAGTACGGCGGCACCGGGCTCGGGCTTTCCATTTGCCGCCAGCTGGTGACGCTCATGGACGGCGCCATCGGCGTCACCAGCCGGCCGGCGGAGGGCTCGATATTCTGGTTTACCGTGCTGCTGCACAAGCAGCCGGGCTGGACGGCGGCACAAGGCCCGCTGCCCATGGCCGATATCCGGGGCAGGCGCATTCTGATTGTTGATGATAATGCGATCAACCGGCAGGTGGTGGCTAACTATCTCCGCGGCTGGAACTGCCGGTTTGAAGAGGCTGCAGGGGCCGAGGCGGCCCTGGAGCGCCTGCATGCAGCCGCGGCAGGCGCAGACCCGTTCACTATTGCGATTCTTGACATGCAGGTGCCCGGCATGGATGGTGAGGCGCTGGGCCGCGTGATCAAGCAGGACATGGCGCTGCGCGACTGCTCGCTGGTCATGATGACCTCGGCAGGCAAACGGGGCGATGCCGGGCGCCTTAAGGAAATCGGCTTTGCCGGATATCTGCCAAAACCCGTGAAACAGTCCCACCTCTACGGCTGTCTTGCGGCAGTGCTCGGGCTGCAGCAGTATACCGCGGGATCCACGGAGCAGAAGCAGCTGGTCACGAAACATTTGCTTGATGAATCACGGCGCTCAACAACCCGCATACTTATCGCCGAGGATAATATGACCAATCAGAAGGTTGCCGTCGGCATTTTGAAGAACTTCGGGTACCGTGCCGATACGGTGGCAAACGGCCTTGAAGCGCTGCGCAGGATCGAGCAGAACGCCTATGACCTTATTTTTATGGATGTTCAGATGCCCGAAATGGACGGCCTTGAAGCGACACGGGCGATCCGCGGTATGAAAAACGGGAAAAATATACCGATTATTGCCATGACCGCGGGCGCCCTGCGGCAGGACCGCGATGCGTGCCTCAACGCCGGCATGAATGATTATATCGCAAAGCCCATCCAGCCGCTGGAAATCGGAGAAAAAATTTCCCGGTGGCTCGCAGCCGCAAGCGCTCATGATCCCGCAGCAGCCGTTCAGGCAGCCGAAGTCGATACGGCCTCTGTCTTTGATATGCAAGATCTCACCCGGCGGCTCATGGGCGCTGAAGATTTGCTGTGTTCGATCCTTGCCGGCTTTATCAAGGCTCTGCCGCAGTATCTGAACACAATACGCGCGGCCCATGCGCAGCAGGATACCGAGGCTTTACGCCGTAGCGCCCATACGCTGAAGGGCTCAGCGGCAAATGTAGGAGCCAATGCACTGAGAGCTGTCGCGCTACAGATCGAGCAGGCGGGGGAAACGGGAAATTTTAACGCCGCGGCAGCCCATATTGAAACGCTGGAGCGGCAAGCGGCGCTTTTTGTGGATATTGCGTCGCCGCACAGTATGAATAAAGACATACCAGCGGAAAGCTGAACTGATTTTATTGGGAGATGCGTTATGAGTATTCTGGTTGCCGATGATGATGTGTCATCACGCTGCATGCTTGAGGCGGTGTTGAAAAAACTCGGTTATGCGGTCAAACTTGCTGTTGACGGCAGTGACGCGCTTGCACAGCTGGAAAAAGAAAACTCCCCCGACCTCGTGATCCTTGACTGGATCATGCCGGGCATGGACGGCATCGAGGTCTGCCGGCGCTACCGGGAGTTGCACCCCGATATAGCCAAATATATAATCATACTGACGGCAAAGGACTCAAAAAGCGATACCGTCGAAGGGCTGGTGGCCGGCGCAAACGACTATATTACCAAGCCGTTCAACAACAGCGAGCTTATCGCCAGGCTGAACGCCGGCAGGCGCTTTCTGGATATGCGGAAGAAAGTGACGGAGCAGGCGCAGGAGCTTCGCGAGGCGCGCGGTCATATCCAGCAGCTGCAGAGCCTGCTGCCGGTTTGCATGCAGTGCCATAAGCTCCGGACGGACAGAAAAATTCTGAATCTCATCTCGCAGTACATCTCCCATTACCCAGCCGCTGATTTCAAGGAGAATATCTGCCCGGAGTGCAGGCAAAAAGCGATCCAGCAGGCAACAAAAAAGGATTAAACTGATAGGACTGATAAAAACTTGCTTTGATAGGGGGCAAATATAGGACGAGGGCAATTGTTCTGCGGGTGGCGGGTTTGGTGCGTTTGGTGCGGGAACGGTCAGTAAAGGGCGCAGTTGTCCCTTTTTCTCCCCCTCCAACAGTCTAACAGCCTACAGCCTTTCTTGTTTCTGACTACTGGCTTCCGCCTTCTGTCCGTTCCGCAGTTTTGAATCTTGAATCCGGAATTTTGAATCATTCCTGTGTTTTGAACCTTGAACTTTGAACCTTGAACATTGAACCTCCTCACCCCTCCGAACTAATGCCCCATTATCCCTTTGCATATTAAAAATGGTCATTGTATAAAGATCATACTGTTTTTGCGTTACGGCTAAAACACTGCTTCATGGGGGTTCTTCGCAAATATCTCGCTATTGTGCAAACAGGGGTGGTCATGGGGGATTCAAAGCAACTGGTACCGGCTGAACTCATCGAGAAAAAGATATTTTTGATCCGCGGGCATAAGGTCATGCTCGACCGCGATCTGGCAGCGCTGTACCGTGTGGAGACCAAAGCACTGAAGCAGGCTGTCAAACGCAACCTCAAAAGATTTCCTGAAGATTTCATGTTTGTCCTCTCGCAGGAGGAGTTTAATTTTTTGAGCGGCGCGACGGGACACAAAATGTTGGGATGAGATTTTAATAGTACAACCGCCCCCGATAATTTATAATTCCAAAATTAGCATAAAACTGTTGATTTGTAACAATTTTTTGGTTACATATAATGGTATGCGAAATTCTGCTGACCAAAAAGGTTCTGAAGAATATTGAAAAAATGCCGGCGCCCGTGCAGAAGAAGCTGGTAAACCTTATTGACGACCTTCGAGACAGAGGGCCTCTGCGCAGTGAGTGGCCGAATTACAGCAAACTTGGAGCTACCATTGCCATCTTGCCCATAAGTGGGTCGCTTGCTGGCAGTGGAGGAAACAGTCAATCATCATAGAGGTGTATTATGCAGGCAGTCGTGAAAACGCCCCATATTGATATTACGATACGCGGCAATATTCCCGAAAAACTTCTTTCGGTGCTGAAAAAAGAATATGGCAGAAAAGTCCGTATTGTTGATGACTCCGAGAATACCATGCTGCGGGCCATTGATACAGACTGGTATAAAAAAACAAAGGCCTCGATACGGCCCGGTGAAAATATGAAGCTCTACCGGGAACTGCATAAAATGACACAGGCGCAACTCGGAGAAAAACTCGGCGGTCTTCCCCGGCAGCATATTTCCAACATGGAACGAGGCATGCGGGCCATCAGCCTTGCTACGGCAAAAAAACTGTCTGCTTTTTTTAAGGTATCGGTCGAGCGGTTCGTTTGAGGCCAGGTTGATGTGACGAATTGCCGAAACGCAAAATTGGCTTTATAGCAAAGGAAAAGCGAGCAGCATACTCTGTTATACAGAGCAAGAAGATTGCAGCAAGGTGAATTTAATAGGTGACTGTCCCTATTTATTAGAAAATCTTCTTCATAGATTTGCTGGAGAACTGTTACCAACGCGTGCTGGACGATCTTGTTTTCGAGTGTCGCTATGCCAATCGGTCGCTGTTGCCCGTCGGACTTGGCTATCCATGTCCGCTTGCTCGGCTTGGCGTGGTAGCGCCCACTCTGAACTAGATCATGAAGTACGGGAAGCCGCTCTTCAAGTTGCTTGCCGTATTCCTGCCATGTGACGCCATCTATTCCGGCTGCCGCCTGTCGCTTGAGCGATAGGTAGGATTGCCTAAGCAGATCAACGTCTATGTGGTGCAGCAGATTTGAAAACTGAAGTTTCGAGTCCCGCTTCGCTGCTTCTCGTACCCTGGACAATCCGCTCGACGCTTCTTTCGGCCCCTGTGTGCCGGTCGCGGTCGTCTGCCCAGTGTTCCCCTTGGCCGAGGAAAGCTTAGGGGGTCACATCTTCATATGTCATATTATGAAAAGGATTCCGGGCAAGACTGGATGAGAAAAGAAAACAGCAGCGCCCTTTACTGATCAACCCTGCGCCAAATGCACCAACCCATCACCTGCCAACTCCAGCTTCAGTCTAGCGGCCTTACTTCTTAAGCGGAATTGGTCAATACTTGCCAGAGACGATTGCACTCGCCAGCTCACTTCTTGATGTGCCAAGGGCGAGAAGTGATCGAATAAGAAGGTCAAGTGAGACGCTTGTATCCCCTTTCTCCATTTTAGCAACACGAGATTGGCTTGAGCTGAGGATATCGGCGAGTTGGTGCTGCGTAAGGTGTTTTACCTTTCGCTTTTGCTCCAACTGACGGCTCAGGGCAAGTTTGAGCTCAATGTACTGAGACTCCTCGGCGCTCAAGTTGAGAAAGTCTTTAACAGACCCAACACGCCATCCTTTTCTCTCCAACTTGTCTCTCTTGATTGCTTTCATGGTCCCTATCCTTTCAAGTCATTGTCAAATTGCCGCAGGCGATTCTGACACTCATCAATTACGTGCTTCGGTGTCTCACGTGTTTTCTTGTCAAAAACGTCAAGAATTATGATCGCATCAGAATCAATTCTATACACTATTCTCCAGGTTACGTTTTTGTCATCAATCCGTAACTCGTGACATCTTTTTCCGATGGTGGGCATTGGTCTTGATTGTGGAAGGGAGAGCTTCGCTCCATGCTGCAATTTTCGGAGCAAATAGCCAACCTCTAACCGGGCGTCCGCAGAAAGAGGCGGAGATTTGATCCTTTCGCGTAACCATACCAATGGTTTGTCTTTTGGGCTCATACACTAAGGATATGTCATTTTAGACATAATTGCAAGGGGTTTTTTTTTAGTAGGACTAGGGGATGACCATCAATATAAAAATAACTCTGCATGAAAAAGGATTCCGGGCAAGGGGAATGACGAAATCAGAAGGCTTTACTTTTGCTCTGCCGCCTGTGTTACCCAGCCGCCGCCAAGGGCTTTGTAGATGTTGACCAGCGACCGGAAAAGCCCGGCCTGCAGCTGCGTGCTGGAGAGCTCGGCCGCAAAAAGGAAGCGCTCCGCGTCAAGCACCTCGATGTAGCTGGTGAAACCTTCATCAAAGCGAAGCCGCGCGACGCGGGCGCAATTGCGCAGGGAATCGACGTACTGCAGCTTTGCCTGCAACTGCTCGCCTGTCTTGCTGTGGTCGACCAGAGCATCTTCAACATCCCTGAACCCGTCCTGAACCGCCTGCTCATAGCGGGCAAGCATTTCCTGCTGCCGGGCTTCCGCAGTCTTGACCACCCCTGAAATTTTGCCGGCCGTAAAAACCGGCATCGTGGCCTGGCCCGCATAGCTCCAGATATGTGCGGGCCCGGTGAACAAGTCGGAAAAATCGGCGCTTTCCGTTCCTTTGAAGCCCGTGAGCGTTATGCTCGGGAAATACAGGGCCCGGGCAACGCCGATGCGGGCGTTGGCGGCAATGAGTTCCTGCTCTGCCTGGCGGATGTCGGGCCGCCGCTCAAGTATATCAGATGGAAGCCCCGCGGGCACTCCGGGAAGCGCAAGCTCGTCAATGGTTTTTCCCCGGGGGACAGGGCCGGGATTGCGGCCCAGAAGGATGCAGAGCGCATGCTCCTGACGGCTGATGATTTTTTCAAACTCTGGAATTACGGCCCGGGTGTTGTCATATTCCGATTTTACCTGGTAGAGCTCAAGCTCCGATATCACGCCGTTTTCAAAACGCTTCTGAAAAAGCCGGTAGGTCTCCTCGCGGGACTGAAGTGTCCGCCGGGATATCTCAAGCTGCCGGTCAAGGTCACGCAGCTCGATATAGGCGTTTGCGACCGAGGCCACCAGCGTGAGCACAACGGTGCGGCGGCTCTCTTCGGAGCTTAAGAGATCAGCACGTGCCGCCTCTGACGCGCGCCGGAGCTTGCCCCAGATATCGATTTCCCAGCTTGCCGAAAGCAGGCCCCGATAGTCATTGTACTTCACTTGCGGAGCAGTGTTGGGAGAGGCCTGTGTCAGCCGCTGCCTGCTCTCCTGCCAGCCGGCACCGGCCTGCGGAAAGAGGCTAGCCCGGGTTTCGCCGTAGAGGCCGAGGAACTCATCAACACGCGCCGCTGCAATACGCAGGTCTTTATTCTCCTTGAGGGCCGAAGCGATCAACTCATTAAGGACCGGGTCCTGAAACTGCTCCCACCACCTGGTGTTGGCAAGATCACTGGATTCATTGTCGCTAAAGCGCCACGCTTCCGGCGTATTGATTTTAGGCCGCAGGTAATTAGGTCCTATCATGCAGCCTGAAAGCAGGATACTTACAACCGTGCATAAAATGCGTCTGCCCATATTATTGAACCTCCCCGTGAGACGGCAGCTGTTCTGCGCGGCGCGACAGGTTTTTAGCCACAAAGACTGTTACGGCGGGAATAAGGAAAATGGCGATACCGCTGGCAGCTATCATCCCGCCGATAACCGTAATGCCCATGATCTGCCGCGTCAGAGCGCCCGCGCCGCTTGCAATGGCCAGGGGCAGGCAGCCGAAAATAAAGGCGAAGCTTGTCATAAGTATTGGCCGAAGCCGGATTCGCGCTCCTTCAAGCACCGCCTCTACCAGGGGCATGCCCTTCTCAAAGCGGTTCTTTGCAAACTCGACGATGAGGATAGCGTTCTTTGCCGAGAGGCCGATGAGCATGACAAGGCCGATCTGGGCATAGATATTGTATTCATAGCGTCCGATCCACAGCGCGATAAATGCGCCGAACACGGCAATGGGGGTGCACAGAAGAACGGAGAGGGGCAGGGTCCAGCTCTCATACTGCGCGGCAAGGATCAAAAAGGCAAAAAGAAGCGAAAGGCCGAACACTGCCGCCGCGGGCACGCCCTGCTGTGCCTTCCATTCCTGGAATGACATGCCGAAATAGTCGAATCCCATATCGGCCGGCATGGTCTGGCTGAACACCTCTTCAAGGGCGCGCATGACCTGGGCCGAGCTGTACCCGGCTGCAGCGGAAATATTGAGCTGCGAGCACCGGTACAGATTGTAGCGCATGGTGAACTCCGGGCCTATGGACTGCCGCATGGTCACGAGTGTTGACAGGGGCACCGTTTCGCCCTTGTCGTTACGGACATAAAACTGCCCGGCGTTTTCAGCCCGCGCCCGGTAGTCGCCCTCGGCCTCGACATAGACCTGCCACTGCCGGCCGAACCGGTTGAAGTAGTTGACCAGCGTGCCGCCCATGAAGGTCTGGAGCGTGGAGTAAATCTGTTTAAGGTCGATGCCCTGCTTGAGCGCCTTGTCGCGGTCCACATCGGCGTACACCTGCGGCACATCCGCCAGCAGGGTGGTCGTGATCATGCCGATCTCGGGCCGCTTGCGCGCGGCCTCGATAAACGCCTTGGTGTTATCGGCAAGAAACCTGATGTCCCGGCCGGCCCGGTCTTCAAGCATCATCGTGACGCCGCCCGCGGAGCCCACGCCGGGAATGGCCGGAGGCGTAAAGGCGAAGGCGCGGGCCTGCGGCAATCTTGCAAGCTCTGCGTTGACATGGGCCATTATAGCCTCAAGCTTTTCTTCGGGCCGCTGCCGCTCGCCCCAGTCTTTGAGGGACACAAAGTAAAAGCCGGAATTGGTCAGGTTGACAAAGGACAGGAGGCTGAAGCCCGTTGTGTTGGTATAGTATTTGATGCCCGGCGTGTTTTTCAGTATTTCATCAATCTGCTGGCAGACCGCATAGGTGCGCTGCAGCGATGCTGCTTCCGGCAGACTGGCAATCACATAGAAAAACCCCTGGTCCTCTTCCGGAAGAAAGCCGCCGGGCAGTTTTTCGCCCAGCAGCACCACGGCACAGGCGATAAGCGCCAGGAACACAAGGGCCAGGCCCGCCTTGCGGATAAGCATGCGGCACACGCGGGTATAGCCGTTAACGGACCTGCCGAACAACCGGTTGAAGCGGACAAAAAACCAGCCCATGGGGCCGTGCGTGATTTCCTGATGCGGCTTCAGGAGCAGGGCCGCAAGCGCCGGGCTCAGGGTGAGGGCGTTAAAGGCCGAGATGATGACCGATATGGCGGTCGTGACGGCAAACTGCTGGTAAAGCTTGCCCGTGATGCCGGGAATAAAGACGGTGGGTATGAAGACGGCGGCAAGAATAAGGGCGATGGCGATGACGGGGCTTGAGACTTCATCCATGGCCATGATCGTCGCCTCTTTAGGCGAAAGGCCTTCTTCGATATGATGCTGCACAGCCTCGACTACCACTATGGCGTCATCGACCACGAGGCCGATGGCGAGCACCAGCCCGAACAGCGACAGCGTATTGATGGAAAACCCGAGAAGGGGGAAAAAAGCAAACGTGCCGATGAGCGATACCGGTACGGCAAGCATGGGAATGAGCGTTGCGCGCCAGTTCTGCAAAAAAATAAACACCACGATAATCACGAGGATCAGGGCGATATAGAGGGTCGTGATGATGTCCTTGATGCCCTCGGTAATCGAGGTGGTGGTGTCAAGGCTGTTCACATAATCAAGATCGGCCGGGAATTTTTTCCGCTCTTCGGCCATCAGCTGCTTCACGAGCTTTGCCGTCTGTATTGCGTCGGAGCCCGGCAGCTGGTAGAGCGCCAGGCCCGCGGCGGGCTTGCCGTTCAAGCGGCAGATAATATTGTACACCTGCGCGCCGAGGTCCGTGCGGGCCACGTCCTTCATGCGCACGATGGAGCCGTCCGGGTTTGCCCGGATCACGATATTGCCGAACTCCTCCTCCGTGATAAGGCGGCCCTGGGCGCGCATGGTATAGGTGAACTCCTGGCCTTTGGGCGCGGGCTCGCCGCCGACCTGGCCGGCCGGGTTCACCGCGTTCTGCTTCTGGAGGGCATCTATTATTTCAGGGACCGTGATGTTCAGCTTTGCCAGGGTATCGGGCTTCACCCACAGGCGCATGGCATACTGCCCGGCGCCGAAGATCCGCGTCTGGCTGATGCCCGGAACGCGCAGCAGCTTGTCGTTCAAGTTGATGTAGGCATAGTTTGCAAGAAAGGTCGCGTCATGAGTGTTGTTCGGCGAATAGAGCGCAAACAGCATGAGCGGCGCGGTAGGGGATTTTGCAACGGTGAATCCGAAGTTCTTCACGTCCGCGGGCAGCTGCGAGTCGGCCTGCGCCAGGCGCATCTGCGACAGTATCTGGTCGGTGTTGGGATCGGTATCAACATCAAAATTGACGCGCAGCGACAGTTTGCCGTCATTGGAATTGATGGAATACATGTAGTTCATGTTGTCCACGCCGCTCATCTGCTGCTCGACGGGCGTGGCGACCGACTGCTCTACGGTAAGCGCGTCGGCGCCGACGAAGGTCGTCTGAAGCTGAATTTCAGGGGGGACGATTTTAGGGAATTTCGCCACGGGCAGCCGGAGCATGGAGATAAAGCCAACCAGCACCATGATGATGGAAATCACCATGGCGACAATCGGACGGTTGATGAAAAAACGCGCCATGGCGGGCTACCTTTTCTGCACGCTGTCAGGCGCAGGCTTCGCCTGCTGCGCTGCCGTGCTGCCCGGTGCTGCAAAGGGTTTGGGGTTTACCTTCATGCCGTCTTTCACCTTCTGAAGGCCTTCGGCAACCACGCGCTCGCCTTCAGCGAGCCCTTCGTTTATTATCCAGAGCCCGTCCGAGCGCTCGCCGGTTTTTACCGGCCGGATATGGACGGTCGCGTCCTCGGCAACAACAGCCACCTGATAGCCGCCTTGAAGCTCGGTTACGGCCCGTTGGGGAACGAGAAGCGCGTCCTTTTTAACCGTGAGGGCAACGCGGACCCGGGCAAACTGGCCGGGCCTGAGCATATTGCCCGGGTTCGGGAATAGCGTGGCAACGGTGATCGTACCGGTTTTCACGCCCACCTGCCGGTCCGCGAAAGCGAACCTGCCCTTCTGCGGGTAGAGGCTCCCGTCGGCAAGAAACAGATCAAAGGGGATTTCCTGTTCGCGGCCCGCGAGCTGGCGCATGAAGTTCAGATATTCCTGCTCGCTGACGGAAATATAGACTTTGATGGGATCAACCGTTGATACCATGGTGAGCTCAGCGCTCTGCGCCGTGCCCACAAGATCGCCGATCTGGGCCTTTGCGATGCCCGCGATGCCGTCAATGGGGGAAATGATTTTGGTGAATCCGAGGTCAACCCGGGCCTTGTCGACGGCCGCGCGGGCTGCCCGTACGTCCGCCGCGGCGGACAGCTCAGCGCCGATGGCGGCGTCGCGGTCGATTGCCTTTGGCAAAGCGCGCGGGAACAAACGCTTGATTGCACGCTGGCGGTGCATTACGTCGATGGCGAGGGCAAAGTGATCGGGCAGGGCGACCGGGCGCAGGACTCGATTCGCGGCACCGCCACCCCGGGCATGCAGTGGGTGGACACGATCGTGATCCCGGCCGACAAAGCCCGGCAGAGTAAAACCCTCGGCCTGGGGGTGATGGACTCGCCGCGGACGTTCCTTAAGGAAAACCATGCCTCGAGCGATTGGGGCGGCAGCCGGCTGCTCATCAGGCTCAAGTGACGAGCCCGACGTTTTCGGTATGATTGGCGGAATGATGCGGGCAATTCATCTGATTGATAC
>Ga0118677_10003264_pt1 | contig 30998 bp, 26 predicted proteins | sample AliMusrvi5mmetaG_FD_86154 | JGI IMG/M metagenome (GOLD analysis project Ga0118677, IMG submission 86154) | reverse complement strand
GCGCAATGTGGCGCCATTGTCTTGCTCAAAGGCAGCGACACCGTGATCGCGCGCCCGGATGGCGGCGCATTCGTGTTGATAGTGGCGCCGCCATCCGGGCGCGCGATCACGGTGTCGCTGCCTTTGAGCAAGACAATGGCGCCACATTGCGCCGCCGCGGTGCGCACCGCTTCCAGCTTGCTGGCGCTTTTCTCCAGCAGACCGGGGAACAGCCGTTCGAACTCGCCGGTATGCGGAGTGAGGATCGCCGCGCCCGGGCGCAGGAGCTTAAACAACGCCTGGGGATTGTCGACAAAAGCGCTGAGCGCATCGGCATCCAGCACCATTTTGCGCCAGGGCGGCCCTGATAATGCTGTTTCCACCAGATCGCGGGTTTCGCTGCTGACGCCCATGCCCGGCCCCATCACCACCGTGCCAAGGCGCGGGTCATCGAACAGATCGGCCAGGCCATGCGGCCCATCGAACGGCTTGATCATGATGGCGGTGAGATGGGCGGCGTTGGCGGCAACCGCTTCCAGCGGCGAAGCGACACTCACCAGCCCCGCGCCCACACGCAGCGCCGCACGCGCCGCCAGCCGCGCTGCGCCCGTGGCGTGATATGGCCCCGACACGACCACACAATGCCCACGGCCATATTTGTGGCCGGATGCCTGCGGCCAGGGAAATTTGCTGCCCCACATGGCGGGCGTGTTTTGCGTCAGGATGGGGCGGATCAGCTCCAGCGCGCCATCGGTGATGCCGATATCGGCGACCACGATCTCGCCGCACAGATCACGCCCGGGCAATAAGAGATGCGCCGGTTTTTTGCGGAAGAAAGTGACGGTGAGCGTGGCGTGGATCGCTGTATCGCCCAACACCCTGCCCGTGTCGCCTGCCACGCCGCTGGGAAGATCAATCGCCACCACCGGAATTTGCGTCTCGCCCAGCGCCGCCACAACGTCATGCGCCGCGCCGCTGAGGGACCGCGTGAGACCTGCGCCGAACAGGCCATCAACCACCAGCGCCGCGCCTTCCAGCAATTTTGGCGACAGAATTTCGGTGGCGCCCTGCCAGCGGTCGGCCATGGCGGCGGCGTCACCGGCATAAGCCTCGAACGCGCCCACCCGCACGGCAAAGCCGCGTTCCGCCAACAGCCGCGCCACGACAAAGCCATCGCCGCCATTGTTGCCGGGGCCGCACAGCACGGTGACGGCACAAGGCGAAAAGCGCGCGGCAATGGCGTCGGCCACGGCGCGGCCCGCATTTTCCATCAAGGTCAAAGTCGGCGTGCCCGCCATGGCCGCGAAATTGTCGGCGGCAGCCATCTGGGCGACGGTGAGGACTTCAAAACTCATGCGGCCCATTCATAAGCCCGCGCCGCCGCCAGCACGCCGGCATCGTCATACATGCGCCCTGCGATCTGCAACCCCACCGGCAGGCCGGCGCGGGTAAAGCCGCAGGGCACGCTGGCCGCCGGTTGCTGGGTCAGGTTGAACGGCACCGAGAAGGGCGTCCAATCCAGCCAGCTTTCATTGTCGTGCGGCGACAGGCTATCCACCGCGAAGGCGGGGATCGCCACGGCAGGGGTCAGCACATAATCGAACCGCGTCATGAATTGCCGCATCGCGCTGGCATAGGTGGCGCGCGCCATCGCGGCTTGTTGGTAGCGGCGCAGGGGAATGGCGGCACCCTCTTCCACCATGGCGCGCAGGCCCGGATCGAGCAGCGCTTTCTTTGCTTCAGGATAGTCGCCCAGCGCAAAGCCCGCGCCCGCCCACCACAGGATGCGAAAATCTGTCCTGGGATCGCCGCCTTCCATCAAGGGCGGGTCCACCGCTTCCACCACGGCGCCCAGGCTTTCAAATTTGCGGGCCGCCGCCGCCACCAGCGCCGCCACTTCGCTATCCACATTTTTGGCGAAGCCCATGGCGGGGCTGAAGGCGATGCGTTTGCCGCGCACGCCGTCATCCAGCTTTGCGGCGAAACTGTCTTGCGCGGGCGGCAGGCCTAAGGGATCGCGGGCATCGAAGCCAGAGATGACATCAAGCAGCATGGCGCTGCCGGTGACATCGCGGCTCATCGGCCCGATATGCGCCAAGGTGCCGAACGGCGACGGCGGATAGGCGGGCACCCGGCCATACGTTGGTTTCAGGCCGAACACGCCGGAAAAACTGGCGGGGATACGAATAGAGCCGCCGCCATCGGTGCCGATGGCCAAAGGCGCCAGCCGGGCCGCCAGCGCCGCCGCGCTGCCGCCCGACGATCCGCCCGGCGTCTTGCTCAAATCCCAGGGATTGCGGGTGATACCCGTAAGCGGGGAATCCGTCACGCCCTTCCAGCCATATTCCGGCGTGGTAGTCTTGCCCAGCAGTACCGCCCCCGCTTCGCGCAACCGCGCCACGGCGGGGGCATCGTCATTCCAGGCTTGCTGCGGATCAATCACTTTGGAGCCGCGCAAGGTCGGCCAGCCTTTGGTCAGCAGCAAATCCTTGATTGCCACCGGCACGCCGTCCAGCGCCGACAGCGGCGCGCCTTTTTGCCAGCGCATTTGCGAGGCCTGCGCCTGGGCCAAGGTGGCGGTTTCGTCCAGCAGGCAGAACGCGTTGATGCTTTTGTCCAGACTTTCGATCCGCGCCAGCAGCGCCTTGGTCACTTCGACCGGCGAAAATTCCCTGGCGGCAAAACCCGCCGACAAGTCTGCTGCATTCAGCGCCGCAAGGTCAGCCATGGAAGCCGGCCTTCAGGCGCTTCAGCGCTTCGTCCAGCAGGCTGCGCTGCTTGCAAAAAGCAAAGCGCACATAAATGTCAGGCGTGCCCGCGGCAAAGAAAGACGAAAGCGGGATCGCCGCCACGCCCGCTTCGCGCACCATGCGCTCGCAGAAGGCCAGGTCTTTTTCGTTCGTAATGCCGTCAATGCGGGCGGTCAGGAAATAGGTGCCTTCGCTGGGCAACACGTCAAAACCGATCCCTTGCAGCCCTTTCGCCAGCGCATCGCGGTTGCCCTGCAAACGCTGCGTCAGCGCCAGCGGAAAATCCATTTCCTGCGTCAGCCCATGGGCGATGCCAATCTGTTGCGCCCCCGGCGTGGTGAAGGTGAGGAATTGGTGCACATTGGCGATGACATCAATCAGTGCCTGGGGCCCCATCACCCAGCCGACTTTCCAGCCGGTGAGGGAAAAGATTTTTCCCGCCGAGCCAATCCGCACCACCCGGTCCCGCATACCGGGCAAACTGGCCAGTGCGATATGCTTGCGCCCATCAAAAGTCAGATGCTCATAGACCTCATCACAGATCACCACGGCGTTCGATCCGGCCACGGCATCGGCCAGCGCCTGCATTTCCTCGGCATCGAACACCCGGCCCACCGGATTGAGCGGCGTGTTCATCAGGATGGCGCGGGTTTTGGGCGTGAGGACGGCGGCCAGCGCTTCCTTGGTCAGCCGCCAGCCGGGCGGCGACAAAGTGATGGTTTTCACCATCGCGCCTGCGGCTTCCGCGATGGGGCGATAGGCGTCGTAATGCGGTTCGATCAGCACGATCTCGTCGCCGCGCGCCACCAGTCCGAAAATGCTGGCGGCCAGCGCCTCGGTGGCGCCGGAGGTGACCAGCACTTCGCGCCCCGCGTCATAGCTGAGGCCATGGAATTTTGCGGCGTGCGCGCACAGCGCCTGGCGCAGTTCGATGACGCCGCGCATCAGGGGATATTGGTTGGGGCCGTCCATCAGCGCCTTGGCCGCCACGGCGCGCACGCTTTGCGGCCCGTCCAGGTCGGGAAAGCCCTGCCCCAGATTGATGGCCTGGTGCTTGACCGCCAGGGCGCTCATCACGGTGAAGATGCTGGTGGGAAGCTGGGCAAAGACGGGATTGGCGGGCATGGCGGCACCATTGCAGAGCCGCCCCCAGGCTGACAAATCCTCTATGCAAGCGCGCCTGAAATGGCCTATTAAACTGGCAACTCGTCTATTTTATAGGCAATTCCATCTGCCCGCCAATCACGCAGTTTTTTCAAGGCATTGATTCCGCTTGGCTTTTTTCGTCCAAAAAACGGCACAAGTCCTGCAAATTCGTTAATTAGCGCGCAGGGGGCTGGAGGCATCCCGGCGCGCGGAGGAGCACATGAAAAAAATCGAAGCCATCATCAAACCATTCAAGCTGGACGAAGTGAAAGAGGCGCTGCAGGAAGTGGGCGTACAGGGCATTACCGTGACCGAAGCCAAGGGTTTCGGCCGCCAGAAAGGCCATACCGAACTGTATCGCGGCGCCGAATATGTCGTGGATTTCCTGCCGAAAGTGAAAATCGAGATCGTGATCGAAGACACGCGGGTCGAGGCCGCGGTCGAGGCGATCCAGAAGGCTGCGCGCACGGGCCGCATCGGCGACGGCAAGATTTTCGTTCTCAATGTGGAAGACGCAATCCGCATCCGCACCGGCGAGACCGGCGTGGACGCGATCTAATTCCAATCTCAAGCATCAACTGTCGAAGGGAAGACTGAACTCATGGCCGACAAGAAAGCGACGACCGCAGCCGACATTCACAAGCTGATCAAGGAGAAGGACGTCAAGTATGTTGACGTTCGTTTCACCGATCCCAAGGGCAAGTGGCAGCATGTCACCTTTGACCTTTTGCTGGTTGATGATGACTTCCTCAATGTCGGCACCATGTTCGACGGTTCGTCGATCGCCGGCTGGAAGGCGATCAACGAGTCCGACATGCTGCTCAAGCCGGATCTCGAAACCGCGGTCATTGACCCCTTCTTCGCCCAGACCACGCTGATCCTGATCTGCGATGTGCTGGAGCCGATGACCAACCAGAATTACGCCCGCTGCCCGCGCTCCATCGCCAAGGCCGCCGAGGCCTATGTCAATTCGTCGGGCGTTGGCGACACCACCTATTTCGGCCCGGAAGCCGAGTTCTTCGTCTTCGACGATGTGCGGTTCGGCGTCGAAATGAACAAAGCCTTCTATTATGTCGACTCCAAGGAAGGCGCCTACAACACCGGCACCGAATATGAAGGCGGCAATCTGGGCCATCGCCCCGCCGTCAAGGGCGGCTATTTCCCCGTCCCGCCGGTGGACCATGAGCAGGATATGCGCGGCGAAATGCTGGCGATCATGAAGGACATGGGCATCCAGCCGGAAAAGCATCACCACGAAGTCGCCACCGCCCAGCATGAACTTGGTTTCAAGTTCAACACGCTGACCAAGTGCGGCGATTACATGCAGATCTACAAGTATGTGATCCACCAGGTCGCCAATTCCTACGGCAAGTCCGCCACCTTCATGCCCAAGCCGATCAAGGGCGACAATGGTTCGGGCATGCATGTGCATCAGTCGATCTGGAAGGCCGGCAAGCCGCTGTTCGCCGGTTCGGGCTATGCCGATCTGTCGGAAACCTGCCTGTTCTATATCGGCGGCATCATCAAGCACGCCAAGTCGCTCAATGCCTTCACCAACCCGCTGACCAACAGCTACAAGCGCCTGATCCCCGGCTTTGAAGCCCCCGTGCTGCTGGCCTATTCGGCCCGCAACCGGTCTGCCTCGTGCCGCATTCCCTTCTCGTCCTCGCCCAACGGCAAGCGCGTCGAGGTTCGCTTCCCCGATCCGGGCGCGAACCCCTACCTCGCCTATGCCGCGATGCTGATGGCGGGCCTGGACGGGATCGAGAACAAGATCCATCCGGGCGGTCCGATGGACAAGGATCTGTATGCCTTGCCGCCGGAAGAACTGAAGAAGGTGCCGCAGGTCTGCGGTTCGCTGCGCGAAGCGCTTGAGAACCTGGCCGCCGACCACGCCTACCTGATGAAGGGCGGCGTCTTCAGCGCCGACTTCATCGAGTCCTATATCGATCTCAAGATGGAAGACGTGTACGCCTTCGAGCACACGCCCCATCCGGTCGAGTTCAAGATGTACTATTCGGTCTAAGTTCGACCGGCACGAATGAAAAAGGGGCGCGGCGCAAGCTGCGCCCCTTTTTTTGGAACGGCGGATTTCCGGCCATTTCGGGGTTGGGAATAATCAAGGATTCGCGCCAAGTCGGGGATGCTAGAGCTAGGGCGTGTCACAAATCGCCCCCGAGCCATGAGCCCGCCGCCCGCGCCTGCGTCTTTCATCACGCCCCGCCGCCAGGTCGCGCGCAAATATCTGCTCGCCGGCGTGGCGCTGGCCGTCCTTCTGGGCGGCTATTGGTATTACTCCAAAAGCGGCGATGCGGCGGGCGGCGGCCGGGCCGCCAACGCCGCACCGGTTCGCGTCGTCAGGGTGACGCGGCGCGACATGCCTGTGGTCGAACATACGTTGGGCACGGTGGTGGCCAACATCACGGTCAATGTCACGTCCCGGGTGCAGGGCGTGGTGAACAGCGCCGCCTTCAAGGAGGGCCAGTTCGTCCGCAAGGGCGACCTGCTCTTCCAGATTGATCCGCGCGGCTTCCAGGCGGCGCTGGAACAGGCCCGCGCCGTTCTGGCCAGAGACCAGGCCCAGTTTGCCAACGCCAATCGCGACCGCGACCGTTACATCAGCCTCGCCCAGCAGGGCGCGATATCCGACCAGCAGCGCGCCACCGCCGTCACCAATGCCGATGTGCTGGCCGCCACGGTCGCAGCCGACAAGGCGGCGGTGGACATGGCGGCCCTCAATCTCGACTATTCGAAAATCCGCGCCCCGGTGGACGGCAAGACGGGGCCTCTGCTGATCCAGCCCGGCAACATGGTCTCGGCCACCAGCCAGGCCCCTCTGGTGACCATCCAGCAGGTGCAGCCGGTGAAAATCTCCTTCAGCTTGCCGCAATCCGATCTCGACCGCATCCAGGCGCGGCAGAAGGGCAGCGGCCTGTCGGCCATGCTGGACAAGCGCGGACTTTCCGCGCCAGTGGATTTCACCGGCAACGCGGTGAGTGGCCAGAGCGGTACCATCGAACTGCGCGCCGATTTCTCCAATACGGATTTTTCGCTGGTGCCCGGCCAATTGGTGGATGTGACAGTGCAGCTGGACGATATTCCCGCCGCGCTGGTGGTTCCGCGCGACAGCGTCAATGACGGGCCGGACGGAACCTATGTTTACGTGGTGACGGGCGACAGGGCCGTCACCCATCCGGTGAAAATCCTCTTCGACGATTCCATCAACGCCGCGGTGGCCGGCGACATCAAGCCCGGCGACACCGTGATCACCGAAGGCCAGTTGCGCGTCGAGCCCGGCGCCACGGTTCGCGTCTTGGGCGGCGGCGTCACGGATCAGCCGGCGGACAAGAGCAAACTGCACATCCGGGTACCGGCGAAACAAGGATGAATATTTCCCGCATCTTCATCACGCGCCCCGTGATGACCACGCTTCTGATGGTGGGGCTGGTGATCTTCGGCATCTTCGGTTACGCGGCGCTGCCGGTCAGCGAACTTCCCAATATCGATTTTCCCACCATCAATGTGCAGGCCAGCCTGCCGGGCGCCGATCCCGAAACCATGGCCTCGGCGGTGGCAACGCCGCTGGAAGGCTCCTTCGCCACCATTCCCGGCGTGGATTCGATGACCTCGTCATCCAGCCAAGGGTCCACCAGCATCACGCTGCAGTTCAAACTGGACCGCAATATCGATGCCGCTGCCCAGGATGTGCAGGCCGCGATTGCCGCCATCCAGCGCCGGCTGCCCAAAGCGATGCCGGTCCCGCCCAGCTTCCGCAAGAATGACCCGTCCGCGGTGCCGATCTTCTTCATAAACCTGTATTCCGACTCCCTGCCGGTTTCCAAGGTGGACCAGTATTCGCGCACCCTGCTCGCGAACCAGATCTCCACCATCGACGGCGTCGCGCAGGTGCAGTTGATGGGCCAGGCAAAATATGCGGTGCGCATCCAGGCGGATCCCTCCGCGCTGGCGGCCCGGCATATGGGCCTCAACGACCTGATCGACGCGGTGGCGGCGACATCGACCAACCAGGCGTCCGGCACCCTCAACGGTCCCACCAAGACCACCATCATCCATACCGGCGGCCAGCTCACCAATGCTGCGCAGTTCCGCAACCAGATTATTGCCTATCGCGACGGCGCGCCGGTCAAGTTCGGCGATGTCGCCACCGTGGTGGATAGTGTGGAGGATGTGCGCTCCGCCGACTGGCTGGGCGACCGCCGGTCGGTGACACTGGCCATCAACCGCCAGCCCGGCTCCAACACCATGGCGGTGGTGAACAGTATCAAGGCCATCCTGCCGCGCTTTCAGGCCCAGCTGCCGTCGGGCATCAAGATGCAGGTCTTTTATGACCGCAGCCAGACCATCCGGGCGGCGGTGGATGATGTCCAGATCACCCTGCTGATCGCCGGCCTGCTGGTGGTCGGGGTCATCTTCCTGTTCCTGCGGCGGGTGACGGCCACCATCATCCCGTCGTTGGCGCTGCCCATCGCGGTGCTGGGAACCTTCGCCGGCATGTCAATGCTGGGATTCAATCTGGACAATCTTTCGCTGATGGCGCTGACGCTGTCCGTCGGCTTCGTGGTGGATGACGCCATCGTGATGCTGGAGAATATCGTCCGGCATATCGAGGCCGGCGAGGCGCCCTATGAGGCCGCCCTCAAGGGCTCGGGCGAGATTGGCTTCACCATCCTTTCGATGACGATTTCGCTGGTGGCGGTGTTCATCCCCATCGTCTTCATGAGCGGTATCATCGGCCGGCTGCTGCATGAATTCTCGCTGGTGATCATCGTCGCCATCCTCATCTCCGGCCTGGTGTCGATCACCCTCACCCCCATGCTGTGCGCGCGGGTGCTGAAAAGCGACCACGGCCGCAGCCAAACCCGCTTCTACCGTTTCAGCGAAAACGCCTTCAACCGCATGCAGGCGGGCTATGAAAAAAGCCTGCGCTGGAGCCTGGAGCATCGCCGCGCCGTGTTGGGCATTTTCCTGCTCTCTGTTGCCGCCAGCATCGCCCTGTTCGAGATCATGCCGCAGGACTTCCTGCCCAGCGACGATACCGGACAGCTGCGCGGCAGCATCCAGACCGCCACCGGCACGTCCTTCGACCAGACCATCAAATATGTGCGCCAGGTGGTCGGCATCATCGAGAAAGATCCCAATGTGCAGGGCATCCAGTCCGATGAAGGCGGCGACATGACCTTGGCCTTGAAACCGCTGAGCGCGCGCAGCCTGTCAGCCGATGCCGTAGCGATCGAACTGCGCCGCAAGCTGCGCAACATTCCGGGGACCTCGGTCACCATCACCAATCCGCCGATCATCCGCGTCGGCGGGCGCAACACGCGCAGTTCCTACCAATATACCTTGCAGGGGCTGGACTTTGGCTTGCTGCAGGATACCGCCAACCGGTTGGTGCGCCAGATGCAGGGGGATGCCGTCTTTGTCGGCGTCAACAGCGACCAGGACAAGGCCGCACCCGCGCTGCAGTTGGACATTGACCGAAACCGCGCCGCCGCGCTGGGCGTGACGCCCGATGCGGTCGAAGCGGCGACCGGCGTGGCGTTCGGCGGCCAGCAAGTGTCGCAGATCTATGAAGCGGTGGACCAGTATCAGGTGGTTCTGGAACTGCTGCCGCAATACCAGACTGATCCGTCGGCGCTGAACCGCGTCTATCTCACCAGCAAGACGGGCGACATGGTGCCCCTCGGCGCGGTGGTCAAGGCCAGCCGCTCCACCATGGTGCAGAGGATCGCCCATGCCGGGCAAATTCCCGCCATCACCGTGTCCTTCGACGTGGCGCCGGGCTATGCCCTGTCGGATGCCGTGACACATGTGCAGCAGGCGGTGGACACGATCGGCATGCCGGACACGATCTCGGGCGCCTTTGCCGGCACGGCGGCGGCTTTCCAAAGCTCCACCGCCAATATGGGCGTGCTGATGCTGATCGCGCTGATCGTGGTCTATATCATCCTGGGGGTGCTGTATGAGAGCTTCATCCACCCGCTGACGATCCTGTCCGGCCTGCCGTCAGCGGCGGCAGGCGCGTTGCTCACCTTGTGGATATTCGGCCTGCCGCTCACCATCTATGCCTATGTCGGCATGATGATGCTGATCGGCATCGTGAAAAAGAACGCCATCATGATGATCGACTTTGCGCTGGAGCGAAAACGCAGTGGCGCCGTCCTGCGCGCCGACAGCGCCATCTATGAAGCCGCCATGGTGCGCTTCCGCCCGATCATGATGACCACCATGGCGGCGATGATGGGAACCTTGCCCATCGCGCTGGGCACCGGCATGGGAGCGGATTCGCGCCGTCCGCTGGGGCTTTGCGTGACAGGCGGGCTGCTCTTTTCCCAGCTGCTCACGCTCTACATCACGCCTGTGATTTACGTATATCTCGACCAGCTGGGCGACAGTTTCTCGCTGCGCAAGCTGTGGTCCTGGGTCATCGCCGACGCGCGCTGACCGCTCTCACGCCGCGGCGGTCGCCAAATCGGGCTGTTTGCCGGGCAGCACGATGAAAGCGCTGCAGCCGCCGCCCTGTTCGCTTTCCAGCCAGGCGCGCCCGCCATGCAGTTCCGCCAAGCCGCGCACCAGCGCCAGGCCAAGGCCCGTGCCGCCCGCCTGGCGGTCATAGCGGTTATCGACCTGGTTGAAGGGCGTGAAGATGGTGGCCAGCTTGTCGCGCGGAATGCCGGGGCCGTTGTCGCGCACCATGATCTGGAAGCCGCCGCCCTTGGCTGCGCTGGCCAGCACATCAATGCGGCCGCCCTCCGGGGTGAACTTCACCGCGTTGGAGACCAGGTTGATCAGCATCTGTTTCAGCGCACGCTCATCGGCATAGAGCGGCGGGGCATTCTGATCGACGTGAATGATGAGCTGCTGGCGCTTTTCGGCGGCCTTGAAGCCGATCAGCTTGAGGGCGATTTCAAAGGCGCGGCGCGCATCCAGGGGATTGGGCGAGATTTCCATGCGGCCCGCTTCGATCTTGGCGATGTCCAGCAGATCGTTGATAAGCGACAGAAGATGCGCCCCCGAGGAATGGATGTCGCCGGCATAATCCTTGTAGCGGGCATTGCCCACGGCGCCGAAACATTCCTGGCTGATGATTTCCGAAAAACCCAGAATGGCGTTCAGCGGCGTGCGCAGCTCATGGCTCATATTGGCGAGGAAGGCGGTCTTGGAGGCATTGGCGGCTTCCGCCTCAAAGCGCTTGCGCAGCGCATCGTCACGGGTCTCTTCCAGTTCGCGCGCCATGTCTTCCACCTGAAAGCGCAGCCTTGCATCTTCATTCATGCGGGTCATCAGCGGACGGCCCGTGAACCACATCTGGGCGGCGAACAAGGGCGCGGCGGCGGCGAAGACGATGTCCAGGACCGTGCCGCCCATCGCGAAGCGCGTGGCGCTCATCAGCGAGATCGGCAGCAGACTGGTCAGGAACAGCAGCAGGTTGCTGCCCCGCGCCACGACCAGGCTGGCGATCACCGCGATGGTGCAAGCGCCCAGAAATATGTGATTGATCGGGTTGCCCGGTTCCCACAACAGCCAGGGCATGAAACCCCAAGCCAGCGAGACGCCCCCTTCCATCACCATCAGATGCGAAAACCAGTGGCGGATCTGTTCATCGCCGGCCGGGCGGTTGGTGCGGCCCAGATAGAGCGCGGCCACGCTGCACGACGCGCCCAAGGTCAGGGTCACGATGGCGGGGAAAATCAGGGCCAAAACCAGCTTCTGATGCCCGAACACGCCCACCAGATTGCAGCACAGCATCGCGACCAGCAGCGACCAGAGCGGCGCGGTGAGACGCGTCGCCAGCACCGACTGGGCGGTGAGGTCGAGTTGCGCCTTGAGCACGCGGACATCGCCGCCGCGCATCACCCGCATCATCTGAAAAAACTTATCCAAGATACACCGATAAGGTCCGTTGACCCTGTTGGGTCCCAGCGGAAATTCTAGGGCCCGGTCCCTTAAGGAAGTGCTGAAAACATTTCACCAAAAGGGGGAGAAAGTCCCGCTTTACCGGGGCCATGTGTTGCGCAGGCGTTAATTTGCGGAAAATCGCCGCCTGCGCGCCCGCGAGAAAATCTCGCGCCGGGACAGGCGCTTGGCTAAGTTCAGCAGGCCCGGCGGCGATTCGCTGGCAGACAGGACCATGGCAAAACACCCCCCCGATCTGTTCGACAGCACCTCTTCTGCGGCGTCCAAGGCCTATACCGCCAAGGACATCGAAGTGCTGGAAGGGCTTGAGCCGGTGCGCCGCCGCCCCGGCATGTATATCGGCGGCACCGACATCACCGCGCTGCATCACCTGGCTTCGGAAATCCTGGACAATGCCATGGACGAAGCAGTGGCCGGCCATGCCAGCCGCATCGAGATGGAATTGAAAAAGGGCGACGTGCTGGTGATCCGCGACAATGGCCGCGGCATTCCCATCGATCCGCATCCCAAATTCAAGAACAAGTCGGCGCTGGAAGTCATCATGACGACCTTGCATTCCGGCGGCAAATTCGACGGCAAGGCCTATGAGACGTCCGGCGGCTTGCACGGCGTGGGCTCGTCGGTGGTCAATGCCCTGTCGGAATGGATGGAAGTGGATGTGGCGCGCGACAAGCGGGCGCACATGATGCGCTTTGAGCGCGGCCACGCCATCGGCAAGCTGAAGGATTTGGGCGCGGTCAACCGGCGCGGCACCATTGTCAGCTTCAAGCCCGATGCCAAGATTTTCGGCGATGTCGAATTTTCCCCGGCCCGGCTCTATCGCATGGCCAAGAGCAAGGCCTATCTGTTTCGCGGCGTGGAAATCCGCTGGAGCTGCGATCCGTCGCTGATCACCGATGAGGCGCCCGCCGATGAGACGCTGAAATTTCCCGACGGGTTGCTCGACTTTCTCAAGGGCGAGCTGGGCAAGTCGTACACCATCAACAATCGCGATTTCGCCGGCCGCACCGCCACCAAGAAAGACACCACGCGCGGCACGGTGGAATGGGCCGTGGCCTGGACGCCGCAGATTGATCCTTTCGTCCGCTCCTATTGCAACACCATTCCCACGCCCCAGGGCGGCACGCATGAACAGGGCTTGCGCAACGCGCTGACCAAGGCGCTGCGCGACCATGGCGAGCGCGCCAACAACCGCAAGACCGCCCTGATCACCACCGATGATGTGATGGCGGGCGCCTGCGCCGTGCTGTCGGTCTTCATCCGCGAACCGGAATTTCAAGGCCAGACCAAGGACAAGCTGTCGTCACCCGAAGCCCAGAAGCTGGTCGAAACCGTGATCCGCGACCATTTCGATCACTGGCTGGCGGAAAGCCCCGCCGACGCCGGCAAGCTGCTCGATTTCGTCATTGAAGAAGCCGAAACGCGCCTGCGCCGCCGCCAGGAAAAAGAAGTTTCCCGCAAGGCGGCGACGCGCAAGCTGCGCCTCCCCGGCAAGCTGGCCGACTGCACCCGCGATGCCGCCGAAGGCACCGAGATTTTTCTGGTTGAAGGTGACAGCGCGGGCGGCAGCGCCAAGCAGGCGCGCGACCGCAACACCCAGGCGATCTTGCCGCTGCGGGGAAAAATCCTCAACGTCGCCAGCGCAGGCGCCGGCAAGATGCAGGCGAACCAGGAGCTGACCGACCTGGTGCAGGCGCTGGGCTGCGGGCTGGGACCCAAATACCAGGGCGGCGATCTGCGCTATGAGCGGGTCATCATCATGACCGACGCCGATGTGGACGGCGCCCATATCGCGTCCTTGCTGCTGACCTTTTTCTATCGCGAAATGCCCGAGCTGATTACCCAGGGGCATCTGTTTCTCGCCATGCCGCCACTGTATCGCCTCACCCAGGGCGCCAAGACGGTTTATGCCCGCGACGATGCCGACCGCGACCGGCTGATCAAAAGCGAGTTCAAGAGCAGCAAGGTGGATATTTCCCGCTTCAAGGGCCTGGGCGAGATGATGCCGGCGCAGCTCAAGGAAACCACCATGCGCCCCGGCCATCGCACCTTGATCAAGGTGGAAACGGCCAAGGGCGACGACACCGATGCGCTGGTGGAAAAACTGATGGGCAAGAAGGCCGAACTGCGCTTCCAGTTCATTCAGGAAAATGCCGCCTTCGCCAAGGACAGCATCGACGTCTGACGTCGCTTCTATTGCCTGCGATAGACGCGGGTGTCGCCCGTGTACTTCTGTCCATTGCCGCTGGCGCCGTCGGCAACATAGGTCAGGGTCTTGCCATCGCGCGAAATTGTGATGTGGCGATGCACAGTGACGTTTTCACCCCGACGTGTGTCCTGCTCGATGGTGTCAACATCAGGACGCTTGAAGGACAATTCGCGCGGATCGGAGCCGTCCGTCTGGTGGAAAGCGCCGTCGAAATTCCAATGCTGGATTTCGACGCTGGTGGATTTTTCATTGACCACGGCCAGCAGGCTGCGGAAGCCGCCGGGTTCGGCGCTGTTCACGATAGTTTCGCTGCGGGGCGGCGCGCCCCTGGTGATGGCGGATGCGGCGAGGTCCAGCTCAAAGGTGCCCAGGAAAGGCTCGCTGGTGGCGGCTGCCGCCGGAAGCACGAGAGCTGTCAGAAGGGCCAGGATGATCGGCAGTTTGCGCGACATGAATGCCTCCGCTTTTGCCCGGTGAGGGTAGGCAGCGGCGAGCCCCGCTGCAATCCCTACCGATCCGGTATCGCCAAATCCTGCGCCAGCAAGGTCATATCCCCCTGCCCGGACGGCGCCGCCCAATCGGGCCGCGCCTGCGCAATCGAAGCCGCGCTGGCCGGCAGATTGTAGCGCGTTTCCGCCAGCAACAGGCTTTTCGGCGCCGCGCCGGAAAATTCCAGCACCATGTGCAGCCTGGCGCAGTCGGCGGTGCCGCAGGCAACAAGCAGCCGCCCTTCCGGGATCACCTGCCGCACATCGCCGATGGTGATCGCGGCCAGACCCGCAAGCTGCAACAACATGCCCTGCGCCGCGTCCGAGCCATGCAGGTCAATTGTCAACATCTTGCCCTGGCGCGTCATGCTGGCCGAGGGCGCGGGAAACTCTGCATTGCCGGTCTGCGCAACATAGCCCCGCCACATCGCCAGCGGCTGGGGACGCTCCGAGAAATTCGCCGCGGCGCGCAAATCCTCCGGCAACCGCGCTATCGGGTCGGCCAGCATCCAGGATTTTCCGTCCTTTTCGACATGGCGCAAATTCAGCCGCTGCGGCGCGGCTTTTGTGTAAGCCGGCTGCAACCCAGCCGCCACCGTCGCCCCCAGCGAAACCAGCATGCAAAGGATGACGCTGGCAAACCATGCGCCGTCCTCAAGCTTTTGCGCCGCCAGCACGGGCAGCAGCGCCACCAGCGTGAGGCCAACCGGCAGCGTGAACAAAGGATGCGCCACCAGCCCCATGATCGCCTCGCTGCCCGCCGCCAGGCCCAGCCAAACGATCATCATTGCCATCGCCGACAACAGCAAAGCTGCGTCACGCCCCGCACCGCGCGTCAGCAACAGCAACACCGAGGCGGCACATACCGGGAAAATGAAATAGGGGCTGAGGCCCGGCGCGAAAAATGCAGCGGAGATACCAAATGCCGCCAGCCACAACCAGCAGGCCGCCGCGGTTGCGCCGCGCATCATCATCAAGGCAAATCCCCAGCACGATGCCGCCAACGCAATGCGCAACGCCAGCGGATGGGCAAAGGCCGGATCATTGGTGCCGGAAATCAGCGCCGCCAATGCCGACAGCAAAAAGCCCGATCCCACGCAGCACAGCAGCAGAAATGGCGGCAACAGAAACGGCGTCACGCGGCGCAGCACGCCTTTGAGGCGCGCAGGCGGCTTTCCGCGCGCAGCAAGCCAGCCCGTCAGCAACAGCAGCGCGAATGCGCCCATGGCCAGCGGCGCGGCGAACCGCGCCGGCAGACGCGGCAGCCAAAGCCGCAGCACATCGAAATCCACGGCATTGTCGCCCTTCAGCGCCGTGAAATCGGCCTGCGCCAATCCCCGCGCCATGCCCAGCACATTGTCGCCCTGGCTTTGCAGCGAGGCGGGCGACAGGTTTTCGCGCCGGTCCAGCGGCGTGTGATAATCTGCAAGCCCCCCGATAAAAGCGAAATTGGCGCCCGCAAATCCCGCTTCCAGAAACGGGGTCAGGTCGGTGTCATTGGGCAGGTATTTGTAGATCTCGCCATACAGCGACGATGTGGCGGGCCGCGTTACGCTGCGCGCATAAATATCCACCAGCCTTTCGTCGCCCTTGCTGGTCTGGAACAGATAGCTGGGACCCGAAGTGCCGCGCGCCTCGACATTGATCACCGCGCCCACCCGCGCCCGCAGGCCTGCATCCTTGAGGAAAAGCTGTGCGCCCAGCAGACCCGTCTCTTCGCCATCGGTGAACAGCAGCATAACCGGATGGCCACCCGTTCCCGCCGTCTTCAGGGCACGAGCCGTTTCCAGGATAGTGGCGACACCCGACAAATCGTCCGCCGCGCCCGGCCCCGCCGCCACGGAATCCAGATGTGCCATCAGCAAAATCGCTTTGCCGTCACCGGCAACAGGCTCAGCGACAATGTCGCTGACCGTGGCGCAGGCCATGTAGCCGGCGCGGTGGTAGCAGGATTGGCCGCTGATGATACGCGCCGGCACGCCCAGGCGCGCCAGCTCAGTCATCGCCCGCGCCTGCACCGCCGCATTTTCAGCACTGCCGGCGGGATGGGGACGCTGCGGTCCCAGCAGGCGGGTCAGCACTGCCCCGGCACGGGCGGCGGAAAATTCCGTAGACGGAGCATCGAGCCCGCGCGCCGGCTGGGGGCCCAGGGCGCCCAAAACCCATGCCGCCACGCACAGCAGTCCCAGCAGCCAGACGCGCAGCACGCTACCCATGGAACTCCTTCCCGCGGTCAAAGGCTGGCGCGCGGGCGCAACCACGTCAATCGCACCCCGTTGTTCCCAAAGGAACGGCCACCCCGCGCACGCGTTATCTGTCCAGGAAGGCGGCCCTGAAAGGGTAGCTTATGCGCCTTCGGCTGCGCCCGGTGTTCTCCCCCTCCACCGGGCGTTTGCTTGTCTGGCCCGCAAACATTGACTTTTCCGCATTTCTTCCTATGTTGGGGCCTGCAAGAGTCGGCGGCCAATACGGGCTTTGCCAGACTTGGGCGCGGCATCAGCGCCCCTTTTCAGGAGCGTGCTACGACCCAGGTTACGATCTCCGGCGCGGAAGCCGGAACCAGCGAAGTTATTGATAATCCTGTTGCTTCGACTGAAGTGGCGCCCGGCTTTGAAGGCCTGGGCCTCTCCCCAGAAATCCTCAAAGCGGTGGCCGACAGCGGTTACACCACCCCGACACCGATCCAGGCCCAGGGCATTCCCGTGGTGCTGATGCGCCGCGATTTGATCGGCATTGCCCAGACCGGCACCGGCAAGACCGCCAGCTTCACCCTGCCGATGATCGAGATGCTCTCCCGCGGCCGCGCCAAGGCGCGCATGCCGCGCGCTCTGGTGTTGGAGCCGACGCGCGAACTGGCCGATCAGGTGGCGGAAAGCTTCGACAAATACAGCAAATATTCCAAGCTCACCCAGGCGCTGCTGATCGGCGGCACCTCGATGGATGAGCAGATCAAGAAACTGGACCGGGGCGTGGATGTTCTCATCGCCACGCCGGGCCGCTTGATGGATCATTTCAATCGTGGCCGCATTCTGCTGTCGCAGGTCAATATCCTGGTGATTGACGAAGCCGACCGCATGCTGGACATGGGCTTCATCCCGGACGTGGAAGAAATCTGCAAGAAGCTGCCCTTCACCCGCCAGACGCTGTTCTATTCGGCGACCATGCCGCCGGAAATTCAGCGCCTCACCGACCAGTTTTTGCACAATCCGGCGCGGGTGGAAGTGTCGCGTCCCGCCACCACCGCCACCAACATCACCCAGGAAATGGTGATGATCCCGGCCAATGACTGGGCCAAGCGCGAAGCCTTGCGCCGCCTGATCCGCGAAGCCGAGGCGACCCTGCAAAACGCCATCGTCTTCTGCAATCGAAAGCGCGATGTGGATGTCGTGGCCAAGTCGCTGGTCAAGCACGGCTTCGATGCCGCCCCGATTCACGGCGATCTGGATCAGTCGCTGCGGACAAAGACCCTGGACCGTTTCCGCGCCGGTGACTTGAAAATCCTCGTCGCCAGCGATGTCGCGGCGCGCGGCCTTGACGTTCCCGCCGTCAGCCATGTCTTCAATTTCGACGTGCCGATCCATGCCGACGATTATGTTCACCGCATCGGCCGCACCGGCCGCGCCGGACGCAGCGGCGCCGCTTTCATGCTGGCCTCGTCGCGCGACGGAAAATATATTGAAGCGATAGAAAAAATCACCGGCAATAAACTGCCCCGCCGCGAAATGATGGACATCGAAGTGCGCGAAGAGCGCAAGCCGCATCGCGAACATGGCCGCGGCGGCGAGCGCGGTGGCCGTGGCGGACGCGACAAGGACAAGCAGCATCGTGACCGCCGCCCGCCGGGCGGCAAATTCCATGACCAGGTCGCCGGCATCGAACCGGCCCAGGCAAGCGGTGAAGCGCCGGTCGCCACCAGTGCTCCTTCCCCGGCCATCGCCGACGCGCCGAGACCCCAGCCGGTGGAACAGCCGCGCCAAGAACAACCACGTCAGGAGCAACGTCCGCGCCAGGAACAGCGCCCGCGTAACGATCAGACGCGCAACGAGCAAGCGCGCAGCGATCAACCGCGCGGCGAAAAGCGCGAACGCGGCGGCAGCCAGCGTCAGCACAATGAGCGCGCCGCCCAACCCGAAGCCGTGGACAAGAGCCAGCTTCCCGCATTCCTGTTTCGCCCCGTGCCAGTCAAGAAGCCTGAGCCCAAGGAGTAAAAGCGCGCCTCACTCGCTACGCTCCCGGGGGCCAGCTTTTCTAAGCTCGCTGCGCTTATCTAGGAAACGCGGCGGTATAGGTCAATTTCGGGCATTGCGTTCATAGGATGAACCCCACGCCGCTTTCTGATACTCTTTCCCCATGATCGAAAGCTGGAAGGTCACTGCCATCGTGGCTCTTACTTTGGCGGGGCTTTGGGTGTTGACGCTCGGCCTGAGCGCGATGGATCCGCCGCGCGCTGCCTTCCTTGGTGCATTTACAGCCGCGATTGTTACTGCTGCAGCCGTTTTGGGAAATTCGTTTTTTCGAGACAGGCTGGCGGCGCGCACCGAGCAACGGGCTCTGCAAAGGGTGCATGTGGAAAAAGCCCTCTTCCTTTGGTCCTTTGTTTCTAGGGCCTCGCTGCACGTCGGCGGGATGGTTGCTATTTGGAAATCGGCGAGTTTTAAACAGATTGGCACCTCTCCCAGTCCAAGCGATTTGAGTAACGATGATGCAGCGCGCTTCAGGACGATGTTGGGCGCTCGCCCACTCAAAATCGATCCAGCGCTTGAGGCCGCAGCGCTTTTGCCACCAGATATTGCTGTAAAGGTCATTGACCCGCTGACCATGCTCGAAACCAACATGACAACGACTTTTGCTTTCGCCCTTATTCCCGATCAGTATTTCGTGGCTCGTCAGAATGTCGATAGGGCGGTGGAGAAAGGGGAGAAAGTCGTGCAAGCACTTCAGGCTGCTGCCGCCCATCTTTCCGCATACCTTAAGCGGTTGGGCTATGTGGAATAGTTTTCTCGCCACGAAACTCCATATTGCCGATGCCGAACCAGCCAACGCCAGCATAATGAGCGCGCCGCCCAGCCCGAAGCCGTGGACAAGAGCCGGCTTCCCGCCGTCCTGTTCCGCCCCGTGCCGGTAAAGAAGCCTGAGCCGAAGGAGTGATTTGGCCCCATGGGCGGGCTTGACCTGCCTATCCAACTCCTTCTGCAACACCGGCCCGTCGCCTAAGCTCCGGGCGTTCGTTGCTCGAAATGGTCCACTGGACCATTTCGTTGGCCCTGCGGGCCAAGCGCGCCTCATCCGGGAATTATTCCCGATTAAAACCCAACTTCCCGGCGCGATTTTGTACAGCTGCGCCAGCGGAAACCGTACTTCGGCGGCCGGAACTTAACGATTTTTTACCGGCCCCGGCGCAACACTCCCCCCGTGCCGCGCGTGGTGTTTGCGGTTGTTTGGGGGATGGCCGTGTACAAATCGGATCGGGAACAAGCGCTCGCCAAGACTGCGGTCGCCCAGATGGGTGAATGCGAAGTCATTCCGACGCCCGAAAATTTCGAACTCTTCTATGCTTTCGCCTCGGGCGAGCACCCCGCCGTCAGCCAGGTGATCGCGGCGATGATCGCCAACAAGACGCCATTCACTCCCGAAATATTGTCCGATCTGCGCCTGCGCTGCCTGTCCGGCGCGCGCGCCGCCCGTTCGATGGACACTGTCGGCACCGGCATGAGCAAGGTGATCGACTCGGTGATGACCCGGCTGGAGGCCACCACCCGCCACGCCACCGCTTATACCGACACCTTGTCCGCCGCCTCCGGCGAGCTGGACGCCAGCCAGTCGCCCGACGACATGCGCAAGCTGGTGGAAGACCTGATCGCCGCCACCAAGGCGATGGAATCGCGCACCCGTTCGCTGGAAGGCGAATTGCAGAAATCCTCCGAGCAGGTCAGCGAACTGCGCGGCAAGCTGGACGATGTGCGCAAGGAAAGCCTCACCGACCCGCTGACCAACATCGCCAACCGCAAGGCGTTCGACGCGGCGATGGAAAGCGCCATGCTGGCGCAGGCCGAAGGCGAAACCGTCGCCCTGATGATGTGCGACATCGATCATTTCAAGAAATTCAACGACAGCTGGGGCCATCAGACCGGCGACCAGGTTCTGCGCCTGGTGGCGAGCTGCCTGTCCGACAATCTCAAAGGCCGCGACACGGCGGCCCGCTATGGCGGCGAAAAGTTCGGCGTCATCCTGCGCGGCACCGATCTGGCCAACGCCATCCATGTCGCCGATCAAATCCGTCAGGCGGTCCAGGGCCGCAAGCTGGTGAAGAAATCCACCGGCGATGTGCTGGGCACCATCACCATCTCCATCGGGGTGTCGCAATTCGCCCCCGGCGACACGGTGGAATCCGTCATCCGCCGGGCCGATGCCTGCCTCTATGGCGCCAAGCAGAATGGCCGCAACATGGTGCTGGGCGAGAATGACGCCCGCATGGCCAAGATGGAAAGCTCGGCGGCCTAACCAGGGCCCTTTCTTCCTTTTCCACAGCGGCTATGCTGCGGCATGGCTCAGAGTTTCGATCATGTGCTGGTGACGCAGCAGGGTGGCGTCGCCATCCTCACGCTCAACCAGCCCGAAATCCTCAATGCCGTGTCCGCCGCCATGATGCGCGGCGCGATGGCGGCGCTGGATTTCATCGAAAGCGAAGCGAAATACCGCGCCCTGATTTTCACGGGCGCGGGCAAGGGTTTTTGCGCCGGGGCCAATCTGACCGCCGCACAGGCCAGCGGCCCGATTGATGCCGGCGCAATGCTGGAACAGGTCTTTCACCCCTTCCTGCGCCGCCTGCGCGATAGCCGCATGCCGGTGGTGATGGCCGTGAACGGCCCGGCGGTGGGAATCGGCATGAGCTTTGCGCTCAGCGGCGATCTTGTTGTCGCGGCGCGCTCCGCTTTCTTCCAGCAGGGCTTTTCCAAGATCGGTCTGGTGCCGGATGGCGGCTCGACCTGGCTGCTGCCACGCCTGATCGGCCTGGCGCGGGCGCGCGAATTGGCGCTGCTGGCGGAAAAGCTGTCTGCCGAAAAAGCCCTGGAATGGGGGCTGATCAATGCCGTGACCGATGACGATCAGTTGATGGCGCAGGCCGTGGCGCTGGCGCAGAAATTGGCGGAGGGGCCCTCCGCCCTCGCCCTCACCCGCAAGCTGTTCTGGGACAGCCCGCAAAATAGCTATGAACAGCAATTGGCTGAGGAACAGGCGGCCCAGGCCAAGGCCAGCCAGAGCGCAGATTTCCGCGAAGGCCTCGTTGCCTTTCATGAAAAACGCCCACCCCGTTTCACCGGGAAATAGCGATGAAAATCAAAATCAAGCATTTTGCCGTGAAAGAAGGCGAGAAGGTGCATCTGCATCAATGGCCCACGGAAATAGAGCCGCTCTACAAATCCCCCAAGCATTTCCGCGCCCTGCTGGAAGAGCATGTGGCGCAGCTCAGCGAACAGCAGCAACTGCTCTATGCCCTGAACCGCAATGCCGTGCTGGTGATTTTCCAGGCGATGGATGCGGCCGGCAAGGACAGCGCCATCAAGCATGTCATGTCCGGCATCAATCCCCAGGGCTGCCAGGTCTTCAGCTTCAAGCATCCCAGCGCCACCGAATTGCAGCACGACTTTCTGTGGCGCACCACGCGCGACCTGCCGGAGCGCGGCCGCATCGGCATCTTCAACCGCTCCTACTATGAAGAAGTGCTGATCGTGCGGGTGCATCCGGAAATCCTGGCCGGGGAGCATGTGGGCGATAAAGGCGATATCTGGCAGCACCGTTTCCGCTCCATCCGGGAGCTGGAAAAGCACCTCCACGCCAACGGCACCCGCATCGTAAAATTCTTTTTGCATCTGTCGCCGGAAGAACAGCGCAAGCGCTTCCTGGCGCGGATTGACGATCCGGCAAAGGACTGGAAATTCGGCGAAGACGATCTGAAGGAACGCACATACTGGAAGGCCTATATGAAGGCCTACGAAGCCTGCCTCGGCGCCACCAGCAGCAGCCACGCGCCCTGGCATGTAGTGCCCGCCGACGACAAGAAAACCGCGCAACTGATTGTCTCTCAGATCCTGCTCGATACCTTGAAGGATTTGAAGATGACCTATCCCAAGGTCGGCCCGGCGCGGCGCAAGCAATTGCAGGCCATTCGCGCGAAACTGGCGAAATAGCGCGCCGTCTGTGAGTGATCCGCAATAACGCCGCTGGATCGGCCGCTTGTATACAAAATGACAACATTGGCTTTACGGCAGTTGAAGGGCTCGGCTGTAGCTTCGGGATTGTGGTAAAGCAAAGGAACAATCACAATGAGCATTTCAGCAGTAACCTCCCCGATGCCCGCGATGCCGATCGCGCGGGCGCCGGAAGCAAAAGAAGGCCCTGGCCCGGACCATGATGGAGATGGCGACGATGTCGGCGCGTCGAACCGCGCCGCAACAACGGCCGCGGTGCCGCCGGGCATGGGTGCAGCCGTCAACACCCGCGCGTAACGTTCGTCCGGCGGGCGCGGTTCCCCTGGGCGCGCCCGCCAGGCGTTCTGCAGAAAAGGCATCACATTCCGGATGAATATTCTGCTGGTTGAAGACGAAGATGCGCTGGCCGCCTATCTCCAAAAAGGCTTGCGCGATAACGGGCATGATATCGATTATGCCGGCCGGGGCGACCGCGGGTTGGAGATGGCCAATACGGGCAATTACGACCTGATGATCGTGGACCGCATGCTCCCCGGGCTGGACGGCCTGACCTTGGTCAAGAGTTTGCGCGAAAAGGGCAGCCATTGCCCCGTTCTCATTCTCAGCAACCTGGGCGGCCTGGATGACCGGGTCGAGGGCCTGAACGCCGGCGCCGACGATTACCTGCCCAAGCCTTTCGCCTTTTCCGAATTGCTGGCGCGGGTCAACGCTCTGCTGCGCCGTCCGCCCCTTTCGCAGGAACCGCAAGTCCTGAGGCTGGGGGACCTGGAACTGGACCGCATCCGGCGCAAGGTCACGCGCGCAGGCGTGACGATCACGCTTCAGCCCCGCGAATTCTCCCTGCTGGAATATCTGCTGCTCCACCAGGAGCAGATCATCACCCGGACCATGCTTCTGGCCGGGGTGTGGAATTACCACTTCGATCCCAAGACCCATATCGTCGAAACCCATATGAGCCGCCTCAGGTCCAAGGTCGGAAGCGACCTGATCCATACGGTGCGCGGATCGGGATACACAATTCGTGCGCTTAACGCAGACGCTTAAATCGGCCAGCTTCAAGCTGGCTTCGGCCTATGTCGGGCTTTTCGCAATTTCCGTTGGCTTGCTGGCGGCGGTAACCTATTTCTCGGTGACCGCGGAACTCAGCCGCGAATTCCATTCGCGCATTTATGCCGAATCGAGCGCGCTGGAAGCTGATTACAAATCGGGCGGCGTGCCTCAGGTGATGCGCGCCATTTCGGATCGCCAGCGCGGCAGGCTGGCCGACGGGCTCGATTTCACGCTGTACGACAAATCGGGCAAGCATCTGTTCGGAGATTTGCCGGTGGTGACCTGCGCGCGCGGCTGGACCACCCTGAACGGGCCGCCGGACGGCGACGAAGCCCCGGGCCAGCTGGAGCAGCTTGGCGTCTATATAACGCCGCTGCCCAATGGGCTGTGCCTGCTGGTGGGCGATGATTGGGGCCAAGTGGCCAATTTCGGCAGCGTGATCCTGAAGACCTTTGGTTGGGTGTTTCTGCTCTCCCTCACCCTGGCGGCCGCAGGCGGCGTGCTGCTCAGCTCCGAATTTCTCAAACGCATCGAAGGCATCACCCGCACCTTGGAAGCTATCATCGAGGGCGACATCAGGCGCCGCGTTCCCCGGCGCAGCGCCCCCGACGATCTCGACCGGCTGGCGGCGACGCTGAACCGCATGCTCGACCGCACCAGCAGCCTGACCGAGAGCCTGAAGCATCTGTCCAACGACATCGCGCACGATTTGCGCACACCCCTGGGCCGCCTGCGACGCCAGCTCGATACCGCCCGCATGCAGATGCTGACGCCCGAGGAATGCCAGGCGGTGATCGACAAGAGCGTGGGCGAACTGGACGATATCCTGGGCATGTTCAGCGCCATCCTGCGCGTGGCACAGATCGAAAGCGGCAGCCGGCGCAGCGGCTTCCAGCACATTTGCCTCAGCACCCTGGTTGCCGATATCTGCGACACATTCGGGCCGGCTTTTGAGGAGGATGGGCACATATTGCGCCAGAAAATCGCGCCCGATCTGTGGATCAATGGCGACCAGGAACTGGTGACGCTCTCCCTGGCCAACCTGCTGGAAAACGCCTCAACCCACACGCCGCTGGATTCCAGCATTACTGTCAGCCTGCGCAAGGCGCCCGGCGGCGTCGAACTGGACGTGTCCGATGATGGGCCCGGCGTGCCGCAAGGTGAGCGCAAGCGCATCTTTCAACGCTTCTACCGGCTGGAAACAAGCCGGACGACCGCAGGCAATGGGCTGGGCCTCAGCATTGTGGCGGCGGTTTCTGACCTGCATGCGGCGGAAATCGTCGCGGGCGACAATCACCCCGGCCTGAAGGTGGCGATCCTGTTTCCCGCCGCCTGACTTGCGGCTGCAAGCCACGCGCAACATCTCCAAAAAGGCGAACTGCCGTAATGTAGCGGCAGCGCCCGGGTGCTACGGCTTATTCACCGCAAATATCACCCCTGGGAATAGCGACGCATGTCCCTTCGCCTGTTATCTGTCATTTTGTTCAGCCTCTTGCTTGCCATGCCAGTCCACGCTGAGGAACTGGATCTCAGCGCCTACAAGGGCAAGGTCGTCTATCTCGACTTCTGGGCTTCCTGGTGCGTGCCGTGCCGCCTGTCCTTTCCCTGGATGAACCAGGTGCAGCAGGTCTATGCGCCCAAGGGCGTCGTGGTCATTGCCGTGAATGTTGACCGCGACCGCGCCCAGGCCGATGCCTTTCTCAGCCAGATGCCGCACAATTTTCGCGTCGTCTATGATCCCAGCGGGAAAATCGCCGGGCAATTCAATTTCAAGGACATGCCGACCAGCGTGCTGATCGGGCGGGACGGCAAGCAGCATTTCGTCCATAGCGGATTTTTTCCGGCCCAGGAGGGCGAATATATCGCGCACCTGGAAAGCCTCATCGGAAGCGGAAGTTGAGCATGACACCCAGGATATTGTTGCTCGTTGGCATGGCGCTGCTGCTCACGGGATGTGCTTCGCTGGGTCCCCGGCCATGGGAAAAGGACCTGATGGCGCGGCATGAAATGCAAGTGGATCCTTATCCGCTTCAGACCGCCGCTGAAGACCATGTCTATTTCAGCAAGGAGGCCTCCAGCGGCGGCCGCGGCTTTGCCGGCGGAGGCTGCGGGTGCAATTAAAAAAGCGTGGCGGGGTCCGCCGGAAGCTGGCGCGCATATCGGCCGGCTTGCTGGCGGCGGCGCTGCCCCCGCTTGCGGGACAGGCGGCGGCCCAATCCTATTACGATGATGCCTATGGCACCAAAAATGACAATTTCGGGCCGGGCTTCAGCTATTCGCAGCTTGACGCCGCGCTGCTGGTTTATCACGAATCCGGCAGCCGGGTCAGCGCTGTCGAGCCCACCCTGAACCTTGTGATGCATGCCGCCGATGGCCGGCAACTGAGCATGGGTGCGGTCGCCGATGCGGTGTCAGGCGCAACCCCGAACGGCGCGGTGCCATCCATCCTGCCGCAGAATTTCGTCACGCCGATCAAGGCGCATGGCTCAAGCACCAGCGTCACAAGCGCCTCTGGCGGCAGCACCATCATCCAGCTCCCGCCAACGCCGGGTCAATTGGCCACCGCGGCGCTCGGCCGGCAATATACCGTCGCGGCCAATACGCTGCCGGTGGACAAGGGCTTTGAAGATCATCGCGGCGCCCTGAACGGCGCCTGGTCCCAGCCGCTTGGCGGCATCACCGAAGTCGGGATCGGCGGAGGTTATTCGCGGGAATCGGACTATCAATCCATCTCCGCCAATACCCATATCTCCCAGAATTTCAACGCCAACAACAACACCGTCAGCCTGACGCTGAATTCCGAATTCGATTCCTCATTCCCGTTTGGCGGCATTCCAACACCACTGACGGCGATGAATGCACAGTGGAAGACGACGACCAGCCGCAACAAGACCCAGCTCGGCTTTGTCGCCGGCCTGACCCAGGTGATGAGCCGCAACTGGCTTACCCAGGTCAACTATGCCTTTGACCGGCAATCGGGATACCAGAATGATCCCTACCGCATCCTGTCGGTGGTTGATCCGGTCAGCGGGGTTCCGACACAAAGCCTTTACGAAAACCGCCCGCAAAACCGGCAGAGCCACAGTGTCTATTGGGACAATAAGCTGGATCTGGGACCGACGGTCACCGACTTGTCCTTGCGTTACTTTACCGACAGCTGGGGAATCAAGTCTGTGACAGCCGATCTGTCCGAACGGCTGCAGCTCGGCAGCGCCTTTTATGTCGAGCCCAGCGCGCGCTACTATACCCAGTCGGCGGCGAGCTTCTTTCACAATTATCTGGTGGGCGGCCAGCCCTTGCCCGCCTATGCCACCTCCGACACAAGACTGGGCGCCTTTTTTGCCACGACGTTCGGCGCCAAGCTCGGCTGGATCGTCAACAAGCGTTCGGAATTCTACATCAAGGGCGAATATTACACCCAAAACGGCAACAGCCATCCCGCCGGCGCCATCGGCCAGCTGAGGCAGCAGGACCTTTTCCCGCGCACCAGCGCCGCCATCGCCTTCATCGGCTATAGCTGGGATTTCCACTAGGTGGACGGCGCGGCGGATATCGGAACGACCCGTCGCGTCACCCGGCTGGGGCCGGATTATCACATCAGTTTTCGCGCCATGGCGACGCCCTGCGAGGTGCGCGTGGAAACCACAGATGCCGCTGTGGCCGAACAAATCGGCATTGCGGTGGAGTCCGAAGCCCGCCGCATCGAACACAAATTCAGCCGCTATCGCGCCGACAGTGTGGTGGGCCGCATCAATGCCGGCGGGCATCTGGGCCTTGTGGTGGACGAGGAAACGTCCAGCCTGCTGGAATGCGCCCGGCAATGCCATGAGGCCAGCGAGGGACTGTTCGACATCACATCGGGCGTATTGCGCCGTGCCTGGCATTTCGATGGTTCGGACAAGGTCCCTGGCGCGCAGCGAATTCTCGACCTGTTGCCGTTGATCGGCTGGCAAAAATTGTCATGGCGGCCACCGGAACTGAAATTGCCGCCGGGCATGGAAATTGATCTGGGCGGATTGGCCAAGGAATATGCCGTGGATCGGGCGCTGGCCGAAGCCATGGCGATCGCGCCGCTGCCCATGCTGGTGAATTTTGGCGGCGACCTTCTGGTGAGTGGCCCGCGCAGCGGCGGCATTGCCTGGAACGTGGCGATTGAATCGGTGGAACAGGAGGGCGGCATGGCCGGCATGCTGCAACTCAAGGAAGGCGCCCTGGCAACAAGCGGCGATGCACGCCGCTTCCTGCTTCGCGATGGTGTGCGCTACAGCCACATCCTGAATCCGCGCACCGGCTGGCCGATCAAGGATGCGCCGCGCTCCGTAACCGTGGCGGCCTATAGCTGCGTCGAAGCCGGAATTACCGCCACATTGGCGATGCTCAAGGGCCGGCGTGCAGAGGCCTTCCTGAAGCTGGAAGGAATTCGCGCCTGGTGTATCCGCTAGGCCGGCTTATCGTTCACCCGCCATTCATGCAGAAATGAGTATCCATAACGTCAACCCGGCGCCACATTTCGCCAGAATTTTCGGATCCATCATGCGTATGCCAGCAGCCATATTCCGCCCCGAAAAACTTCGCTCCGCGCTGGGCTCTGTTTTGATCTTGCTGGCCATGGGCGGTTTGGCATCCCCAGCGCAAAGCAAGGCGCGTTACAGTGACGGCGACTATGTCGGAGAAGCCGCCGATACCGAGTGGGGCATGGTGCAAATCAAAGCCCTTGTCCGCAATGGCGCCATCGCGGATGTGCAGTTTATACAGTATCCAGCGCACCGCAGAAGGTCGGCGGAGATCAGCAGCTGGGCGTTGCCGATACTTCGGAGCGAAGCTATCCGGGGCCAGGGTGCCCGGGTTGACATGGTGTCGTCGGCAACCGTCACCTCAGATGGTTTTCAGCAGTCTTTGGCGTCCGCGCTGCAACGTGCGGCACAATAATTTCGGATGAACCATGTCCGCTGCCGGCGCACCCCGTCGGCAGCATTACATGCGCCTATTGCACGATAATCGCCGCCATCATTTTGGGATGGATGGAGCAGATATATTTGTACGTGCCCGGCTTATCGAACCTGAACGTGAAAGTGTCGCCCTGGTCCAGGGCATGGGAGCGAAAGACGCCGTCCGGGCTGACCACCGTGTGGGGTTCGCCGTCCAGGTTCTTCCAGGTCACGGTGGCGCCCGCCTTGACCGTCATCACCATGGGCGTGAAGTCGAAATCCTTCATCACGATGGTGTTGGCGTCGGTGGCCTGCGCGCGGGCGCCGCCGGTACTGGTGGTGGTGACGGCGGCCAGCATCAGCAGCGCCGCGACGGCATGGATGGCGCGAAGTTTATTGCGGATCATGAGAGTCCTCTATTTAGGCCAAGGTCGCGTCGGTCAGCGACGCGGCGTGTTTGTTGAAGCGGATGCTGGTGACGCCCAGCATTTTCGCCAGTTGCTCGGGCGGCACGGTCAGCGGGCCCGGTCCTGCGCCCACACCGGCGGCGGACTGCGGATAGGCGGTGGAACGCGCCGTGTGGAAGCTGATATTGCCTTCGACCTGCTGCACGATCTGGTGGATATGGCCGTTCAGCACCGTCACCGAACCAAAGCGGCGCAGATACGACATGGCCTGGCCGCTGTCGCCGGTGCCCCAGCCCCAGGGCTCATAGATCGTCCACATCGGCATATGGGCGAACACCACGATGGGGGTGCTCGCGGAGCGGCCCTTCAGGTCCTTTTCCAGCCAGGCCAGCTGGTCATCGCCCAGCGCGCCCAGGCCATTGGCCTTGAAGTTCATGACATTGACCAAAGCGATGAAATGCACGCCCTGGTGGTCGAAACTGTAATGGCCCTTGCCGCCGGACGCCTTGCCGAAGCGGGTGAAATATTCCGCGCCGGGACCGTCGGTGACGTCATGCTCACCGGGCGTGGTGTGCAGCTCGGTGATGTTCAGGCCCGACAGGAGCTGCTGCGCCAGGTCAAATTCTTCTGGCTTGGACAGATGGGTGATGTCGCCCGTGTGCAAGGTCAGCGCGGGTTTCACCGGCATGGCATTGACGAAATCAATCGTCCTTTTCAAGGTGCCGGCGACATCGGGATTGGCTTCCTTGTTGAAGCCGATATGGGTGTCGCTGATTTGCAGGAACAGCGGCGTGCCAGTTACGGCGCCGCCCTTTTTCGTGGCGGCCATGGCGACATCCACCGGCGTCAATAGCCCCGCCGACAGCACGAACAAGGTGCCCGCCCCGCCAAAGGCGAGGCATTTCAATGCGCCACGGCGCGAATTGTTGATTTCTTCCGGCATGCAGGCCTCGGGGTTGGTTTCGAGTGCATGACCGGCGTGCCGCCCGGTTTATTCCCCGCGGCCAAAAATAATTTGCAAAATTATTGCTGCTTGATCAGCCGCACCAGGTCGAGCAGTTCGTCCATCCCGGTATCCGACACGGCGCAATAATCCAGGTCGCCGCCGCGCCAGCAGGCAATGTGATAGCCCTTCACGGTCACTTCGCCCGGCAATTTGTCCTTGCTGGCCGCCCAGGCAAAGACGTTGATGATGTGCAGACCATGGCGATAGACCACCACGGCGGCGCGATGGCCATCCACATAGTCGGCGCGGCCGCCCACCAGCTTGTAGCCTTCCTTGGCGAAATCGGCGGCGGGCGGCGAGACATCGGTATGCCCCGCGAACCAGGGCTTGACGGTGTGGCGGTCGCTGGAGGCGACATCAATCAGATGATCCGACATCAAGGAACGCTCATGCGCATTCATCAGATCACCCGCCAGCGGATCGGCAGACGGCGCAAGAAAGAAGAACACCAGCAGGGCCGCCAGCGCCATGCCACCGGCGCCGCTGGCGGCACCAGACAAAAAGCGCCGTGACGCATAGGCCGGGGCAGCCTTGATGCCCTCTTCCCGGTCCAGGCTGGCCATGACGTCCCGGCGGAGCGCCGCATCCGCCCGGTGATAGGGCGTGCCCTGCCGCAGCAATTTTCGCGACGCTTCCAGGTCGGCCAGCAGGCCCGCGCAGTCCTGGCAGCTTTCCAGATGCTTCTCGACCCCCAGCGCCGCTATAGCGTCCAGTTCGCTATCGAAATAGGCCTGTACCAGCAGGCTTTCATTGCAGGACATGGCGGCCTCCTTCGGCAAGATGCCAGTTTTCTTTCAGCTGCGCCCGCGCCCGCGCCAGGCGCGACATCACGGTGCCAATGGGAATTTCCAAAATCCGGGCGATGTCGCCATACGACATGTCTTCCATCT
>Ga0118677_10003262_pt1 | contig 31008 bp, 25 predicted proteins | sample AliMusrvi5mmetaG_FD_86154 | JGI IMG/M metagenome (GOLD analysis project Ga0118677, IMG submission 86154) | reverse complement strand
ACGCGCGCCGCGTCCTCGTGGCGCACGCCTTCGTGTCCGGCGCCACCACCACCGAGGACAGCGAACGGCCGCTCAGCGTCGGCGGCGCCACGCAGGTGCCCGCCGCCGTCTTCGACGGCATCGACTACGTCGCGCTCGGCCACCTCCACCGGCCGCAGCGCTGCGGCTCGGACGCCGTGCGGTACTCCGGCTCGCTGCTCAAGTACTCGTTCGCCGAGCACGACCACGACAAGTCGGTGAGCGTCGTCGAGATCGGCGCTCCGGGGAGCGCGGCCGGCGCCGCCGGCGAGTCCGGCCGCGCCCGCGTCACGGTCGAGACTCACGCGCTCAGGCCGCTGCACGACGTGCGCCGCCTCGAGGGCACGCTGGCCGACCTTCTCGAACGCGGCGCCTCGGACCCGCACAACGGCGACTACGTGCTCGCGTCGCTGCTCGACCGCGGCGCGCTGCTCGACCCCATCGGGCGCCTGCGCGCCGCGTACCCCAACACGCTGGCGATCGAGCGGCCGGCCTACGAGGTCGAGGGCGCGGGCGGCGAGCCGACGGCCCGGCCGGACGCCGTGAGCGACGTCGAGCTCTTCGACGCCTTCTTCGGCTACGCCACCGGCGAAGCGCTCGACGAGCCGCAGCGCGCCGCGCTCGCCGCCGTCGTCGACGGCCTCGAGCGGCGTCGGCGGGAGGCGGCACCGTGAAGCCGCTGCGCGTCGTCATGCAGGCCTTCGGACCCTTCGCCGGCGAGCAGATCGTCGACTTCGCCGACCTCAAGGGCGCCGGGTTCTTCCTCATCACCGGTCCCACCGGCGCGGGCAAGACCACCGTGCTCGACGCGATGTCGTTCGCCCTCTACGGCGTCACCAGCGGCGGGCCCGAGAGCGAGGGTGGCCGGTCCGGCGCGTCCATGCGCAGCGACCACGCCGACTCCGCGCTGCTCACGCGCGTCGAGTTCGACTTCGCGCTCGGACCCGATGTCTACCGCATCGTTCGCGAGCCCGAGCAGGAACGGCCCAAGGTCCGCGGCGAAGGCACGACGACGCACCACCAGACGGCGACGATCTGGCGCCTGGACCACTCGCGCACAGAGGGCAAGCCGCTGGCGACAGGCTGGACGAAGGTGAGCGACGAAGCCGAAGCGCTGCTCGGGTTCCGCAGCGAGCAGTTCCGCCAGGTGGTCATGCTGCCGCAGGGCCGCTTCCAGAAGCTTCTCGCGGCCGATTCTCGGGAGCGGGAGCAGATCCTGCGGGCGCTGTTCGACACCGGCCATTACACCGCCATCGAGCTGGCTCTCAAGGACGAAGCCGCCGGTCTGCACAAGGCTGCCGACAGAGTGAAGACGCAGCGCGAGGAGGTCCTGGGCCAGGCCGGCGCCGACTCGGCCGAGGGGCTCGAGGAGCGGCGCGCACGCCAGACCGTCGAAGCACAGGAGGCCGGCGCCGACGCGACCCGTGCCGAGGCGCTGCGCGACGCGACCCAGACCGCGCTCGCCGCCGGCACCGAGTCGGCGCGCAAGCTGCGCGAACTGGATGAAGCCCGAACGGCCGTGGAAGGGCTGCGCAGGCGCGCGGGCGAGATCGCGCAAGTCCGGTGCGAACGGGACGCCGCCGCGAAGGCGGTGACGGTCGCCGACGTCGCCGCCGCGGCTGCGGCGGCGCAGAAGACCGAGAAGAGGCGGCGTGAGGCGGCCGCCGCGGCGGCGGCCAGCCATGCGGAGCTGGCCGGAGCGGCCGAAGAAGCCGCGGCCGAGCTCGCAGCGCGACAGGCGCTCACCGGCGAGCGCGACGCGGCCGCGGCCGAGGCGCTGCGCCTCGAGTCGTTCGCCGGCGCCGCCGGCGCCCTGGCCGAGGCGCGCACCGCTGCCGAGAGTGCGCAGGAGGCGCTGGCCACGAGGCGCACGGCGACGGCGACGGCCGAGGCCGCGTGGCACGAGGCGCACGAGCGCGCCGCCGCCGCGGACGCCGAGTGGCGCGAGGCGCAGGCGGGCCTGCTGGCCGCGCGGCTCACAGACAGCGCACCGTGCCCGGTCTGCGGCTCGCGCGACCACCCCGCTCCGGCCGCGCTCGCCGACGACATTCCGTCCCAGGGGGCGGTCGACGGCCTGCGCGCCGCTGAGGCTGCGGCGCTCCTGGCGCGCGACGACGCTCGCAGTGCGCTGGGCGGCACGGAGGCGGCCGCAGCAGCCGCGGCGGCGCTTCTCGAGGAGCGCGAGAAAGCCACGCCGCCCGAGTACTCCGACCCGGCGACGCTGGCCGGGGCGATCGCCGCCGCGCAGAAGCGGGCCGCTGAGATCGCAGCGGCGCTCGACCAGGCAACGGCGGCGGCGCACGAGACCGCCACGGCACTCGCCACGGCTGCGGCGGGACTCGTGACGGCCGACGAGGAGGCCGCTCGCGCCGCCGAGGACCTGGCCGCCGCACGTGGACTCTTCGCCGCGCGCCTTGGAGAAGCCGGGTTTGCCGATGAGGCGGCTTGGGCGGCCGCGTGCCGTGAGCCCGCCGAGGCCGAGCGTCTCGAAGCGTTCGTAGAGCAGCACGAACGCGAGTCCATCCAGGCCGGTGAGCGCCTGCGACTGGCCGAGGCCGCCGCCGAGGGCGTCGCAGCGCCCGACCTGCTCGCACTCGATGCGGCGGCCGGAGCCGCCGCGACCGCCGCCCGCGATGCGCGCACGGCCGCCGCCGGTCTCGCCGCCGAGGCGGCCGCCGCCGGCAGGCACCTTGCGCGTCTCGAAGAGCTCGCGGCCGAGGAGGCGGAGCTCGGCGAGCGCTACGCCGTGTTCGGGCGGCTCGCCGACGTCGCCAACGGCGGCAATTCGCGCCACCTGTCGTTCCAGCGATACGTCCTCGGCGCGTTCCTCGACGATGTGCTCGTCGCCGCCTCTCAGCGGCTCCACCTCATGACCAACGGCCGCTACCGCCTCGAGCGCACCGGTCGCCGCTTCGGGGGCAAGGCGGCGGCAGGCCTCAACCTCGACGTGTTCGACGCCTGGACCGGCGTCTCGCGGCCGGTGGCGACGCTCTCCGGCGGCGAGACGTTCATGGCGGCGCTCGCGCTGGCGCTCGGGCTCGCCGAGGTGGTCCAGGCGCACGCCGGAGGTATCCGCCTCGAGACAGTCTTCGTGGACGAGGGCTTCGGCTCCCTGGACGACGAGTCGCTCGACCACGCGGTCGCGTCGCTCATGAGCCTCAAGGAGGGCGGCAGGCTCGTCGGCATCATCTCGCACGTGGGGGAGCTCAAGGAACGCATCGACGCGCGCCTCGAGGTGACCGCCGGCAAGAGCGGCAGCACGGCGCGTTTCGTCGTCCCCTGATCGTCGGGGTGGCATCACGGGCGGCACGATGCATACTGGGGCTATGGACAGACGCACGAAAGCCCTGCTCATGCTGATCGTCGCCATCCTCGCCGTGATCGCCTTCGGCACCGGCATCACGCTTTGCATCGACTGGGGCGGCGCCTCCTCCCCACCGTCAGACTACGGGCAGCCGTCCTCAGCCACGGCCCTCCCGGTCGCACGACACGGTGCGGCTCGCGTAGTGGATCCGCGTGCCGCACGAGTCGGCACAAGTCCCGGCCGGCCTCGTGCGAGCGTCGCCTGATGGCAGAGACGCGACACCCGGCGGCGAGCCACCCAGTGGCCGACGCCCTCCGCGTCGCCGGCGCGGCGCTGGTGATCGCCGGCGTCGCCGCGGGCGGCTCGTTCGTCCTGCTGTGGCTCTTCGGCGTCGTGCGCGGCGACCACTGGTTCGCACACTTCAGCCTGCTCATGGCTCTGTGCTTCGCGCTCGTCGTCTGCGTCGGCGCGATCGCCTTCAAGGCCGGAGACCGGATGGGGCGGCAGCGCGCGACGTCGTGACGCGCGAGGGCCCCGGCGTGCCTGCGGCGCGCCGGGGCCCTCGGTCTGCTCAGACCCGCGTCAGCGCTTGATCGTGATCGACGCGCTCCCATTCACGTAGCCGGACTTCGTCACCGTCACGGCGAGCTTGCCGGTCTTCGTGCCCGTGACGTTGAGGCTGGCGACGCCGGTCGCGCCGGTGGTCGCCGTCTTCGCCCCGATCTTGACCGTCGCCCCGCTCACGGCGGCGCCGGCGTCCTTGACCGTCACTTTGGCTGTGAACGTCTTGCCGACCTTGCCCGCGGACGGGGAGACCGTCACGGTGAGCCCCGCATACAGCTGCGTGTGGTAGATCGCGTTGCTGGTGCTCGCGCTGTTCGAGAACTGGCCGAGCACGTCGACCCGGTCACTCTGGGCGTTCGCGGCGAGCTGCCAGAGCTGGCCGGTGCCCGAGGGGCCGGCCACCGAGACCGTCTGGCCCCACACGGTGGCCCCGACGTTGCTGCGCCGCGCGTAGACCGTGTAGCGCCCGCTGGACTGCTGGGTCCAGACCACCCAGGCGCGGCCGTTGGGGTCGGCGGCGACGGCGGTCGCCGTCTTGGTGGAGGTACCGCCGGCCAGGACCGTGTTGCTCTGCACCGCCTGCGGCACGCCCATGGTGATGCGCCAGACCCGCAGCGCGGTCGTGCTCGGGTAGCCCGTCGGGTACGCGACGAGGACCACGGGCTGACCGACCAGGCCGGTCACGGGAGTGCGCACGTCCTGCAGGTCGAAGCTGCGGATGCCGCTGTAGGTCGTCCAGCTGTTGTTCAACGACACCGAGCCACCCACCGTCGAGCCGCTGGCGGGATCGATCTGGCGGAACCACAAGCCTTCCTTGCCCGTCGCGTTGTACTGGGCCACGACGTAGAGCCGGCCGGAGACCGCGTCGTAGCCGAAGGCCGGGTTGTAGCCGTAGTTGCCGACGTCGTTGACGTTCTGCGCCGCAGGCGAGGGCGTCTCACCCTGGTGGACGAAGACTCCGGCGGTGCCCGCCCAGGTCTGGAACACGGATCCCGGGGTGACGACAGCGCTGGCGTCGCCACCGTACGCGTTGCCGTCCGACGTCACCAGAGCGGGGGTCGGGAGGAAGCTGGAGCCGTTGTCGGGCGAGAGCCAGGAGACCAGGCCTGAGTAGGTCGGCGAGGCGCCCGGAGACTGGCCTCCGGAGAAGACCATCACGTCGGTGGTCGAGCCGCTCGGAGCCGCGACGATCGCGGGCCGGTTGCTGATCGTGGGCCATCCGCCTGGCGTGAGCTCTTGCGTCGCCCCGGCCAAGGACCCGTTTGCGGCAATCTGCCTGTACCTGAGGTAGTCGGGCGTGCCGTACACGCCCCACACGACGTGCAGCGCGCCGCCGCCGCCACGCGCGGTGTCTGGCTGTACGAGCAGGGAGCCTACCGGCCCGCTGATGTTGGTCCAGGCCCCCGGTCCGCCTGCCGCAGCGGACGCCGGCCGGCCGGCTACAGCGACGAACAGGAGCATCACGGTGACGGCGGTCAGGATGGCGGATCGCCGCAGCGACGTTCGCGAGCTGACATGGGAGTCGCGCATGGAAGTGCCTCCTCCGGCCGCCGGCCGCGCCGACAGCCTGTCGGTAGAGTGCCGCGACCCACGAAAAGGCCGCGCTGCCGATGATTCTGCGACGACGACACGGTCCCCAAACATGGGGCATTCGCCCAGCTTCGTGTGTGAAGCGGCGTACAAACTCGGCGGCATGACCAGAGGCTCCGCCTGCAGCGCCGCGACCGCCGCGTCCGGTAGAATCCGGCCCATGACGTCGCGCGAAGCCCTCCGCCGCCTCGCCCGCAACCGCGAGAAGCTGCGCACCTACTCGGTGCGCCACATCGCGGTGTTCGGCTCCACGGCCCGCGACCAGGCCACCATCCACAGCGACGTCGACATCCTGGTCGAGTTCGCCGCCGAAGCCAAGGTGGGCCTGTTCACCTTCGTGGACCTCCTGGACTTCCTCACCAACGCGATGGGCACGCGCATCGACCTCGCCACTCCGGGCGCGCTGCGCCCGGAGATGCGCGAGGAGATCCTGGCGGAGGCCGTCCGTGCCTTCTGAGCCCCGCGACCGGCGCCTTCCCGGCTATGCGGAGCGCCAATCGAAGCTGCGCTTCCGCGACTGGCGCTTTCGCGTGCGCGACATCCTAGCCGCCGTGCGGGCCATCGAGGCCTACACGGAGGGCATGACGTTCGAGGAATTCGCCGCCGACTCACGGACGGTCGACGCGGTCGTGCGCAATCTCATGACGATCGGTGAGTCCACGCGCTGGATACCCGAGCCGATCAAGGACGCGCACCGCGAGGTGCCCTGGCGGACGCTGCGCGGCATGCGCAACGTCGTGGTGCACGAGTACTTCGGCGTCGACTCCGAGATCCTGTGGGAGACGGTGCGCACGGACCTGCCGCCGCTCGCGCCCACGCTCGAAGCGATCCTGCAAGGCTGAACGGCCGGCGGCAGGCGCTTCCGCCCACCGCCGGCCGCCGTAGTCCGGCCTCTTCCGGCCGTCTCCTCAGCCTGCGCCGGTCCTACTTCAGCGTGACGGGTCTCACTTCAGCGTGAAGAAGAGATCGGTGTCGAAGAACACGATAGAGGTCGACGGAAGCGTTGTCAGGCCAAGCTGGTCCTTGAGCGCCTGGGCGCCACCGAGAGGTCCGGCCGTGAGCCTGAACTGGATACCCTGGATCGAGCACTTCTTGCCGCTCTTCGTGAACGTGGGCGTGTTGGTCGCCGTCGCGACGTTGAGGCGGACGGCCGGAGCCGTGCCGACAGCGGCCGAGAGCGTGTAGGCGTTCGGGCCGGTGGCGATCACGCGCAGGCCCTGGAAGCGCGTCTGCTCCGGCCCGACGAAGACGTTGGCGAAGCGGATGCCGCCGCTGTGGAAGAACGTGCCCGTCTTGTTGCCCCAGTTGTAGCTGCTGCCGGAGGCGCCGGTGTAGATCGGCACGTTGAAGAACCAGTTGATGCCGCTGGTCCAGTTGACGGTCAGCGTGGCCGGGCTGATGTCGTCGACGACGACGTTCTGCCCGACCAGGTTCTTGACGACGTTCTTGTCCATGTTCATCTGCGTGTTGCCCTTGACGACCTTCACTGTCGCGGCCTGGGCCGTCGCGGCGAACGCGAGCAGCGCGAGGGCGACGACGAGGACGAGCAGGACGGAACGGGAACGATGATGCATACAGCTGCCTCCTTCATGCGGGCCGGCGGCCTGTGGCTGCCGCCGGCGATACGAGTACGGTACACCCCGCGAGCTCGGCGCATGCTTGATGGCCGTTCCGCAGCGAACGCGCCGGCGGGGCCGGCGCCGACAGGGCGCGTGCCTCCATCATCGGCGCGGCACTCGCCAGACTTGACTTCCGGCGCGGGGCGCGCCCGCCGCGGCTTGCCTGTACAATCGACCCGCGTTCGCGGCGTCCGGTCCGCGACCCCGTCATCAGGAGACCCGCGTGCAGCAGGCGCACGTCCAGGAGCGTGTCGAGCTCGCCGGCCTCGGCTATCGCGTCGCGGCGGTGCTCGTGGACACGCTCATCGTGCTGGTCGGCTACTCCGCAGCGCTCGCCATCGCCGCGCGCGCCGGCTGGGACCAGCTCGCCTTCATGAAGAACATGACCCTCGGCGACATCTCGACGGCGTCGCGCTCGACGCCCGGCTGGTTCATGCCGGTCATGTACGCCCTCGTCTTCGTGTACTTCACGCTGTTCGAGCTACGCGGCTGGACACCCGGCAAGCGCATCTTCAGGCTCCAGGTGACCCGTGACGACGGCAGGCCGGCGTCCCCGGCGTCGATCATCGTCCGCAACCTGGTGCGGATCCCCGAGATGCTCCTGTACTACATCCCGTCCGGCATCTCGTGCCTCGCGAGCCCGCGCAACAAGCGGATCGGCGACTACGCCGGCGGCACCGTCGTGCTGCGCCGCAATCCGGCCGCCGCCGCCGGCCCGGCGGCGAGTGCCGCGTTCGCCGCCGGACCGCCTGCCGCCGCTCCAGTGACCCAGCCGGCGCCGACTCCGACAGGCTACGCCGGCCGGCCACCGGCGGCAGCTCCCAGCGTCGACGAAGCGCTGGCCGCGCTCAAGACCGCGTCGCTCGCGGTCCGCGGCGCGCACCTCAACTACCTGCGCTTCTCGGAACGCGAGCTTGCGCGCGAGACGGACGCCGCCGGATACACGCCGGAGTACGAGGCTGCGTGGTACACGCTCGCGGACGCCGTCATGGCTCTGCAGCACGCCTACGCAGCGGCCACCGTCGCGGCAACGGTGGCCGGTACGTCTATCGCGGAGCAGGCGGAAGACCAGCCGGACCTCACGTACCTCTTCGGCGAGCTTGAGCCGTACTTCGCCGCCGGGTCGGACGAAGAGGTCCACGAGGCGTACTTGCGCGTGGCTCGCAGCGAGCCTCCAGCCTGACCCACACTCCGCGCCGCCCTGACCGTCCACCCATGGAGTACCATGGGCTCAGCGAGGGTCGACAAGGAGGGGCACCGATGTCCGCAGCGATCTCGTCCTGGGCGCGACGCGTGGCGGCTTCTGTCGCGCCGGCGGCGGTCGTCACCGCCGCTCTCCTGATCCCGGTCTTCACGCCACCGGCGGCATCCTCCGCGCCGGTCATCTTCCCGGTGTGCATCCGGGCCGGGGGCCAGGCAGGCCCCGACGTCGCCGGCGACCTGGCGGTGTGGACCGACAACCGCAACGGCGACCTCGACATCTACGGCCGCTATCTCTCGTCCAGGACGGACTTCGCCGTGTGCGCCAACCCGGCAGGCCAGGACAACCCCAGCGTCACCGGGCGCGTGATCGGCGGCCAGCCGCACTACATCGTGGTGTGGGTCGACGACCGCAACACGAGCACGACAAGTGGCGCCACCGACGTCTGGGGCCGCGACGTGACGGCGAAGACCGCCACTTTCCCCGTCTCGCACAAGAACTCGGCGACCATCAAGTGGTACCCCGAGATCAGCGACAACTGGGTCGTCTGGGTGGAGGCCACCACGGCGGCCGGGCCTTACAGCATCATGGCGCGCGATCTCGACGCGCCCCTTTCCGGCAAGAATCCGTACAAGATCGCCACGAGCAAGGTGCTGAGTCCGCTCGGCCTCTCGCGCCGGGTGGTGGCCGGCAAGACCGTCCACACGGCGGTCTACACGTCGGCAAGCGGCGACATCAGTGGCCGCGACTTGCCCGACGGCACGCCCTTCGCCGTAGCCCAAACCGTCAAGTTCGAGTGGAGCCCGGACATCAGCGGCAACCGAGTGGTGTGGTGGCAGTCGGGCGGCAAAGTGATGATCCGCGACCTCTCGACCGGGAAGACCGCCTTCGTCGCTCTGGGCGCGCGGCCACGTGTCGACGGCAAGCTGGTCGCCTGGGACGGCGGCGGGTACGGCGGGACGTTCACGATCTCCTACGTCAGGAACGCCGCGATCTACGTGCGCAACGTCGCGGCCAAGAACGCCAAGACGGTCACGCTCGCGCAGAAGGATCAGACCTGCCTCTTCCCGGCCTTGAGCGGCAACGCCGTGGTGTGGGAGGCGGGGCCGGCGAGGCGCGTGCTGAGCCACATCCACATCTACGGCGCGCGACTCTAGGAGCGCCGCACGCTCAGGGCGTGAAGTTGAAGCCCTCGTCGACCAGTTTGACGCAGGCCGCGACGACGCCGGCGTCGTACTTTGCGCCGGCCCCCTGCTTGAGCTCGTCGAGAGCCGCATCCATGCCCAGGGCCGGGCGGTAGGGCCGGTGGGACGACATCGCCTCGGCGACGTCGGCGACGGCGAGGATCTTGGCCTGCGGCAGGATCTGGGCGTCCGTCAGGCCCTGCGGATAGCCGGAGCCGTCGAGGCGCTCGTGATGCTGCAGGACCATGTCCGCCACCGGCTGTGAGAACTCGACCGCCTCGATGATGTCGTAGCCCGCTCTCGCGTGCTGCTTGATGAGGTTGAACTCGACGACGCTCAGCCGGCCGGGCTTGGAGAGGATCTCGGCCGGCACCGCGATCTTGCCGATGTCGTGGATGAGCCCGGCGAGGCGGACGCCGTCCACCTCGTCGTCGTCCATGCCCATCGCGCCCGCGATCGCCTCGGCGAGCTCCGCCACGCGGCGCTCGTGCCCGGCGGTGTAGGGATCGCGCGACTCCACCACGTGGCCCATGGCGAGCACCGTGCCTTCCACGGTGCGCCGCAGTTGCTCCGCCTTGCTGCGCACCTCCTCCTCGGCCAGCATCTGGTCGGTGACGTCGAGGGAGACCCCGCCGACCAGCGGCGGCCCGTCGTGCTGCGGGATCGGAAAGTGGACCGAGTGGAAGTACCTGATCTCACCCTCACGCGGCCAATCGATGACCTCGTCGACCACTTCCCCGGCGAGCGCACGATCGGCGACCACCTCGCTGTGCTCGGCTTCCTCGCGGACCCAGACATCCGCCGGCGTCTGGCCCTTCCACGACGCGGAGTCGGCCACGCCGTCCGCCGAGCCGGACCGGGCGCTGGCATACACGTAGCGGTGCCCGGCGTCCTTGATGGTGACGATACCGGGGATCCGCTGCGCGAACTGCTCGAACTGTTCCTTGCTTTCGCTCAGCGCCTCCTGGGCGTGAGCGCGCGCGCTGACGTCCTCGATCACCGCGGCGATGTAGGCGAAGCCGCCGTTCTCGCGCACGCCGCGAACGGTCAGCCGCGCGTGCAGGATCTCGCCGTCCTTGCGCACGAAGCGCTTGTCCATGGCATAGCCGTCGCCCTTGCCTTGAACGAGGCCGTCGAACGCCGCGACGTCGGCCGCCAGGTCGTCCGGGTGGGTCAGCTCCGCCCACGTCATGCCGGCGCGCAGCTCCTCCGCCGTGTAGCCCAGCATCGTGCACAAAGCGTCGTTGACCGAGATCCAACCCTTCTCGAGACTCGTCGTGGCCATCCCGATGCTCGCCTGCTCGAAGAAGGCGCGGAAGTGCGTCTCGCTGTCCACGAGCGCCTGCTCCGCACGCCGGCGTTCGCTGACGTCGTCGAGGGCGACGATGGTGTGCGGCGTGCCGTCCATGGTCACGGGCTGGGCGCCGACGCGCAGCCACACGCGCCGCTCGCCGCCGGCCGCCGCTTGATCGAGGGGGATCTCCACCCCGCGCACCGGCTCACCGGTCCCGAGCATCGCCTGGAGGGCGTTGCGCAGCGGGCACAGCGGGCACGAGGCAGAGAAGCCGCAGCCGCGCGGGTCTTCGTCGCGGTGAACGCAGCGCAGCGCGTCTCCCGGCTGCGTCGCACCTCCTGGTGACCGCGTGAGCAAGACCTCTCCGGCGCTGTCGACGAGCGCAGCGGCCGCCGGGTTCACGCGCACGACGTCGAGGTGCGCGTCGACGACGATCATGCCGACCGGCGACGACTCGAACAGCGCCAGGAGGTTGCCCTCCTCACGGCGCAGAGCATCCTCGGCGCGGCGGCGCTCGGTGATGTCGGTGCAGAGCGAGAATGCGCCCAGGTACGTCCCCTCGGGCCCTTGCTCCGCCACGGACGAGAGGTGCATCCACACCTCGCCGCCATCCTTGGCGCGAAAGCGACAGTCGTAGACGCCCGGAAGCCCCTGCCTGCGCGCCCGCCCTTGGGCTTCGAAGACAGGCCGATCGTCGTCGAACAGGAAGTCGGTATAGGGGCGTCCCAGCATCTCGTCGGGCTCGTAGCCGAGCATCGCCGCCATCTGCTGGTTCACGAACGTGGTCTGAGTCTCGCTATCCGTGGCCCAGATACCCTCGGAGGCCATGTCTACGACGCGCCTGTACAAGGCATCGCTCGCGCGCGCCTGCTCCTCGGCGATCACGCGGTCGGTGACGTCGCGTCCGTAGTTGAAGGCGAGCTCGGCGCCTTCCAGGTAGTTGACAGTGAGATCAAGGACGAGGCGATGACCGTCGGGTCCCGGACGATCGACGCGGAACTCGACCGCGCGCTTGTCGACGAGGTCGGCCCACGCCTGCGGCCATTTCTCCTGCGGCCTGGTCGGCTCGTGCTCCCAGATCTTCGCCCCGATCAGGTCTTCACGCGAGGCGCCGAACGTCCCGCAGGCGAAGTCGTTGACGTACGTGATCGTGCCGTCCTCGGCGAGCGTCATCACCGCCAGCGAAGCATGGTCCAGTGCGTGCAGCGCGATGCGCGACGACTCCGCCGCCGCGCGGTGCTGACGACGCAACTCGGCGCCGTCGACAGCACGCGCTACAGCCGGCGCGAGCCGCGTGAGGTTGTGCTTGAGCACGTAGTCCACGGCGCCGGCGCCGAGGGTCTCGACCGCCGTCTCCTCGGAGATGTCGCCGGAGACGGTGATCGCCGGCAGATCGGGGGCCACCTCGGCGAGCAGCCTGAGCGCGTCGATGCCGCCGAAGCCAGGCATGTTGTAGTCGACGAGCGCGACGTGCCAGCTCTCCGCAGCGAGCGCCTCAAGAACGGTGGCGGCGGTCTGCACGCGGTCCCAGTGCGGTTCGTAGCCGGCGTCGCGGAGCCGGCGCAGCATCAGCTCCGCGTCGTTGGAGCTGTCATCAACGAGCAGGACCTTCAGATCCACGCGGTCTCCCCCAAGCCGAATCCCCTCAACGAGTCACCATACCCCGCACAGCCACGCGCGTCGACGTTCGCTGCTCTGCCGGCCGCGCGCACCGCGCCACCCTCGCACCACACCTGGTCTCACCCCGCCAGGAACGCCTGTGCCTTCTCCATCCAGCTGGGGATGTCGATGTCCTGCGGGCACTTGTCCAGGCAGTCGCCGCAGGCGGTGCACTGGTCGGCGCGCTCGCTGTCGTCCATGAACGTGTTGTAAGCCCACTGCCGGCGCGGCAGATCGTCGTACGCGTGCGCGTCGTTGTAGAACTCGAAGACGTCGGGGATGGCGACGCCCTGCGGGCAGGGCATGCAGTAGCGGCACGAGGTGCAGGGGATCGGGCTGAGCTCGCGGTACACGTCGCGCACGCGGCGCACGATGGCGAGCTCCTCGGCGCTCAGGAGCCCCGGCCGGGAGAGCTCGGCGAACTCCAGGTCCTCCTCGACGTGCTGCATGGTGCTCATGCCGCTGAGCAGGAAGGACACGTCGGGCTCGTTCCAGACCCACTGCAGCGCCCACTCCGCCGGCGTGCGGCGGACCGGAGCCGCACCCCAGAGCGCCTCGACCTGCGGCGGCACGTTGCGCGCCAGCGCGCCGCCGCGCACCGGCTCCATGACGATCACGCCGAGACCCTTGCCGGCCGCGAGCTCGAGACCCTTGCGGCCGGCCTGGTAGTCCTCGTCCATGTAGTTGAACTGGATCTGGCAGAATTCCCAGATGTCGGTGGCGGCGAGGATCTCCTCGAAGTCCTCGTACTGGCCGTGGAAGCTGAAGCCGAGGTGCCCGATGCGGCCGTCGGCCAGCGCGCGCTCGGCGGCGGCCAGCTGGCCCTGCTCGACGACGTTCTTCCAGTGCGGGCCGTCCAGCGCGTGCAGCAGGTAGAAGTCGATGTGCTGCTCCTGCAGGCGCTCCAGCTGGACGCCGAGGATGCGGTCGAAGTCGCCCGGCTTCTTGACGTTCCACACCGGCATCTTGGTGGCGATCTTGACGCGTTCGCGGTAGCCGCCCTTGAGCGCCTCGCCGAGCCACGTCTCGCAGGTGTCCTCGTGGTACATCCAGGCGGTGTCGACGTAGTTCACACCGCCTTCGATGGCGCGGTGCAGCATCGCCGTCGCCGCCGGGTAGTCGATGCGCTTGAACTCGGGCCTGCCGTCGGCGTCCGTCAGCACCGGCAGGCGCATAGCGCCGAAACCCAGGGCCGAGGGCTTGAAGTCGATCTTGCCGAAGTCACGATACTGCATGAGGCGATGGTACAGGCACGACGCCGCGCGCGCGACCGTGCGCGGGCACGGGCAGAGCGGGCACGCGCGAGGCGACACGGGCCGGCGTGAGCGAGCATCACGGGCGTGCCGCTCTGCGCGCACCCGCGCCGGACCCCTCGAGGTGATGCCCGGCGCGGGCGAAACCGGTAGACTCGCCGCCAGTCGTCCCAGGAGCCGCGCATGCCGCACGTCACCCGACATCCCGAGATCCTCATCCAGTCGCGCCGCGGCGGGACCGTGGAGAGCCTGCATCGGGCCGTGGCTGCGCTGGCCGGCCCGGACGGCGAGATCGTGGAGCGCTGGGGCGACCCCGGCATGGTCACCTATTGGCGCTCGTCCGCCAAGCCGCTCCAGGCCCAGGCCTGGCTGGCCGACGGGACCGTCGACCATTTTGACTGGGGGGCCGAGGAGCTCGCCATCATGAGTGCCTCCCACGACGGCCTGGACTTCCAGGCCGGCCTCGTGCGTCGCATGCTCGCCGACCTCGGCCTGTCGGAGGCCGACCTGCGCTGCGACGCGAAGCTCAAGGCGCGCCACAACTGCTCCGGCAACCACACGGGCTTCCTCGCCGCGAGCGTGTATCACGGATGGGACATCGCCTCGTATCAGCAGCCGGACCATCCGGCTCAAGTCGCCGCGCTGCAGGCCTTCGCGGCCTGTACCGGCGTCGACCCGGCCGCGCTCGCCACCGGCGTCGACGGCTGCGGCATCGTGTGCTACGCGACGCCGGTGACCGTCGCTGCGAGCACCTACGCGCTCCTGCCGGAACTCCTTCCGGAGATCAGCGCCGCGATGCGTGCGCACCCGCAGCTCGTGGAAGGACCCACCTGGTTCGACACGATCGTCATGGAGTCCATGCCCGGCGCCACGAGCAAGAGCGGCGCCGAAGGCCTCGGCTGCGTCTCGCTGCCCGACGGACGCGGGTTCTCGGTCAAGGTCGTCGACGGGGCGGACCGCGCGATGGAGCCGGCGGCGCTGGCGGTCCTGCGCGCCGTGGTCGGCGACGAGGCGATCCCCGAACCGGTCAGAGCCCTCGGCCGGCCGCCGCTCAGGAACGATGCCGGCGACGTGGTCGGCGAGCTGCTCGCCGTCGTCCCCGGCTGAGTCCGCCGGCGGCGGCCTCACGCGGCCCGGCGGCCGGCGACGGGGCTGCGGCCGGCGACGGCCTCACGCGGCCATCACGGCTCCGCACACGAAGGGCCGGGGCGGGCGCTTGCGAGCGCCCGCCCCGGCCCTTTCAGCCGGAGCTGCCGACCGCTCCGATCAGGCTTCTTCGGCCCGCCGGCCCCGCCGGAGCAGCAGGATGACGATGCCGATCACGACGATCGCGCCGACGACGATGCCCACGACCAGCCCCGTGTTGGTGCTTGACGTGGTCGTCGCGGCCACCGACTTCGGGCCGACCCTGGAGTAGTTGCTCACGTTGTCGCTGATGAACGCCACCGCACCGTTCGGCTGCGGGATGCGCGTCCAGCCCTGCCAGCGCGACGTGTTCCACGCCTCGAGGAGCTTGGGGTAGTCAAGCACGATGTAGGGCGAAGCCTGGTAGAAGATCTGCTGCATCTGGTACGTGATCGCCTTGCGCTTCTGCGGGTCCAGCTCCTGCGACTGCTGCGTCCAGAGCTTGTCGTAGGTGGCATCCGACCAGCAGCAGTCGTTCGAGTTCTGGATCTGGGCGGTGCGGAAGTAGCCGAGCCGGCGGCCGGGATCCGAGCCGCTCGGCTGCCACTGCCAGATGTAGATGTCGTAGTCCGGCTTGTAGGTGCTGCCGACGGTGTTGTAGCCGCCGTCGATGAGGACGCTCTCGTCCTCCACCGAGTACTTGATGTTGAGGCCCAGGGCCCTCCACCAGCTGGTGATCAGCTTGCCCATGACCTGGCTCTGGGGCGACTGCACGCGCGACCACAGGCGCAGGGTGATGTTCTTGCCGCCGTTGTTGGGGTCGTTGAGGATGCCGTCGCCGTCGGTGTCCTTGTAGCCCGCGGCGGCGAGCAGCTGCTTGGCCTTGGCGGGGTCGTACTTGTACAGCAGGTCGGCCGGCGGCTGCCAGTGCCAGTCGAGGTTGGGGTCGTAGAAGTTGACCTCGAAGAGCGACGTGCCCGGGTCCGCGTACCCCTGGTAGGCCAGCTCGGTCATCTTGGTCTTGTCGATGCCCCAGTTGAGGGCCTGGCGGAACGCCGGGTCACGGAGCACCGGGTTGCCCAGTGACGGCCCCTTGTAGCAGTTGAAGCTGAGGTAGTCGAAGGCCTTCTGCGAGCACGCGTAGGCGGCGATGCCCGACGTCGTGGAGAGCGGCTTGACCTGCGCCGGCGGAAGGCTGATCGCCAGGTCGATGGTGCCGAGCTTGAGGTCCTGCGCCAGGGTGTCCTGATTGATGTAGAGCTGGAAGACGACCTCGTCGGCCTTGGGCGCGCCACCCCAGTAGTGCTTGTTGGCCACGCAGCGCACGAACTTGCCCTTCTGCCACTCGACGACCTGGAACGGCCCGGAGCCCACGATCGGCGGCGAGTTGAGGTAGGCCTTGGCCGCGTCGGCCGTCTTGAACTTGCTCCACACGTGCTCCGGCAGGATCGGGCACCACATGGAGAGGATGTCCGCCTTGGGGTGCGAGCAGGTGACGATGAGCGTGGTGTCGTCCGGGGCGGTCGCGCTCTTGATGCCGTCGAGGGCTGAGAGGAACGCCTGCAGCTGGAGCTTGTTCTCCCAGGTGTAGGTGAAGGCGATGTCGTGCGCCGTCAGCGGCTGCCCGTCGCTCCACTTCACGCCGCTACGGATCTTGAAGGTCCAGGTGAGCCCGTCGGCGCTCTTGGTCCAGCTCTCGGCGAGGCCGGGACGGGTCTCGAGGTACTTGTCACCGTAGTTCGTGAGGAAGTCGTAGCTGATGTGCCAGAGCTCGTAGGACGACTGCTGGACGCCGACGAACGGGTTGAGGCTGTCGGGGTCCGGGGACCAACCCACCTTGAGAATGAGCGGGCTCGCGCTGGGCGAGGCGCTGGGGCTGGACGCCAGCGCGCTTGCGACCCCCCAGACCAGCCCGATGCACAGGACAAGGAGCACGGCGAGCGGCACGAGCCGCCTGCGGACGTGGGTACGCGCGAGCATGGGGCCTCCCTTTCGAGCTTGACCGGCAGCGCCGGCGGCTCCACCCCGAGTCACCGGCACGGCGCACGCGGCGCCGTGCCGGGAGCGTATCCACACGCGACTCGGGGGCGCAAGGGCCAGTGAGCATCGCCAGACCCGGGGGCGGACGTCGGCTCTCCACGACCACCGGGGTCCCGCGGCCGGGCGGTCGGGCGCGGGCGGCGCCCGCGCAGCCGCGGAAGGCGACGCGCCGCTAGTCCGTGAAGGCGAAGCCTCCGGCGAAGACGCGCCTGCACGCGGCGGCCACGTCCGCGTCGTAGATCCGCCCGGCTCCGTCGCGGATCTCCGCGAGCGCCGCGTCCACGCCGAGCGCCGGCCGGTAGGGCCGGTGGGAGGCCATCGCCTCGACGACGTCGGCGACCGCGAGCACGCGCGCCTCGAGGGGGATCTTCTCTCCGGCGAGCCCGTCGGGGTAGCCGGTCCCGTCGATGCGCTCGTGATGCCAGCGGACCAGATCAGCGACCGGCGCCCCGAACTCCACCGGCGCCAGGATGTCGGCCCCGGCGCGCGGATGCTCGCGCACGATCGCCATCTCGTCGAACGACAGCTTGCCGGGCTTGGTGAGGATCTCCGCCGGCACCGCCACCTTGCCGATGTCGTGGACCTCGCCGGCGAGGCGCAGTGTCTCGACGGCGACGTCATCGAGGCCGAGTTCGGTGGCCAGCGCCACGGCGAGCTGCGTGACGCGGCGCTCGTGACCGGCGGTGTACGGGTCGCGCGTCTCCACGAGCGCGCCCATCGCCGCGACGGTGCCTTCGACGGCGCGGCGCAGCCGGGCGGCGGACTCCAGCGCCTCGCGCTCCGCCGCCTTGAGACGCGTGACGTCCTGGATCACGCCGACGACCCGCGCCGGTGCATCGTCGCCGTCGCGCACCAGGTGAGCCGTCGACCGCACGACGACCAAGTCCTCGTCCGCGCCGCGCCTGACCTCGAACTCGACGTCGTATCCATCTTCTCCGGCGATGAGTCGCCTGAGCGCTTCGTTCAGGGTCGGGCGGTACTCGGGCAGCGTCGCCGCCTGCACCATCTGGAGCGGCAGCGTCGGGCCGGTGCGCTCGATGCCGTAGATGCGGAACGCCTCTTCCGAAGCCCAGAGGACGCCCGTCCTGACGTCGATCTCCCAGTTGCCGACGTGAGCCATGCTCTGTGCCTCCACGAGCCGCTCCTGGTTGGCGCGGAGGGCCTCTTCGGCCGCCTTGCGCTCCGAGATGTCGCGGCTGCTCCCGAGGATGAGCCGTTCCCCGGCGGTCTCGATCGGGCCCAGGTACACCTCCACGTCGAAGGTCGTGCCGTCGTGAGGCCGCCGCCCCTTGTCCTCGAAGAGGCGTGGCGTCCCGGCGATGACGTCCTCCCACGCCGCACGCACCACGTCCGGCTCGGCCGCCGCGCGCAGCGAGAAGTCGGCGACCGTGAGGTCCTCGACCTCATCTGCGGCGACCCCGTACATGCGCAGCATGGTCTCGTTGACCTCGCGCACGCGCCCGGCCGCGTCGTGGATGACCATCGCGTCGTTGGTGCTGTTGAAGATGCGCCGGAGCTTGCCCTCTGAATCGGCGATGCGCCCCTCCGACTCCCGGCGCTCCGTGACGTCGTACACCACGCCCAGGACGACCAGTTCATCCTCGGCGGTGTCGTCCGCGTCCACGCGCCGCGAGACGTCGCGCACCCAGCGCACGGTCCCGTCGCGGCGCAGGATGCGGTATTCGTCGTCGAGGCGGTAGTCGGGCAGCGCCAGCAGCAGTTCCTCCGCCTGCTGCAGATCCGGAAGATCGTCGGGATGCACGATGTCGAACCAGTGCAGGCGATCGGACTCGAAATCGGCGGCGGCGTAGCCGCTGATCTCCTCCACGGCGCCGTCCATCTGCACCTTGTCGGTCGCCTGCGGCCGCCATGTGTACGCGATGCCGTCGAAGCGCTCGATGAAGTTGCGATAGCGGGCCTCGCTGCCGGTCAGCGCCCGAGCCGACCGCTTGCGCTCGATCTCGAGTCCGAGATAGTCACCGACGACCTGCAGGAGGCCGGCGGACTCGGACAGGTCGGGGCGCCGGACGCTCGTCTCGAGACCGACGACGCCGAGCACGCCCTGCCGTCCGCGGATGGGGACAGCGAGCACGGACGCCACCCCCAGGTTCCTGAGAACGCCAAAGCGAGGTTCGGAGCGAGAGACGACGTCGAGCTCCACGAACGTCGTTCCCGTCGTGGCCACGAGCCCGTTCACCGTGCCTTCCATCGGCAACTTCGCCGGTGCCGGCGGACCCGTCCACTCACCCGACTGTCCGACGAGGAAGAGATCGGACCCAGGGGGTTCCACCACCGCGACCGTCACCCTGCCGAAGCCCAGGACGCCGCCGAGAAGGTCCGGCAACCGTGCGTAGACTTCGTCCAGGGTCGCGCTCTCGAGGAACAGGCGCCAGGTGGCGGCGAGCGTCTCGTGCTCAAGGCGAGCGCGATAGTCGGCCTCCGCGTCACGCACCACCACGAGGACGTCCTCCGGCTCGCCGGCGGCGTCGGCGAGGACGGCGGCATGGATGGTGGCGTGGAACCTGCTGCCGTCGGCGCGCACCATCAGGTAGTCGGGCGAGTCCGCGACGTCCACGACGCCGGCGACGAGCGTCGCGATCACCTTTCCCGCCCGCTCCTGGTCCTCCGGAGCGATCCACCCCATGACGGAGCGGCCGATGACCGTATCCGGCGTCGAGCGGAACTGCTCGTAGGTCCGCGCGGACGTCCACTTGACGCTGCCGTCGAGGCCCATGAGCGTGAGGCCGTCGGGCAAGGCCTCCACAAGACGGCGATAGCGCTCTTCGCTCGCTTTCAACGCGGCCGCGAGGAGCTCGCTCTCGGCCCGATCCTCGTCCACGTCACCCCCCGCACAAAGCCCACACGTCCGGCACAGCATACCTTCTGGCGGCCCCGCAGGTCTCGCAACGCTTGCCGTCCTCCTCCTCACCCTGCTCCTCACCCTGCTCCTCACCGCCGGCCTCGCCCAGGCCGGCACACGACCCGGCGACGCCGCCGGTACGCGGGGTGGGAACGGAGACGCGCGAACCAGTCGGCGTCGCTGCGGGTATGAACCTTCCGTACCCACGGATCTCTGCTGCCAGGGGGCGGCACGTGCCACGATCATCCGGTGAGACGCGATGAGCCCCGTGCCTGCGGACCCGGGCCGGGCGTTCGAGTCCGCCCTGCTCTCGACGAACGACGTCGCCGCACGCCGTGAGTTCGCCGCGGTGGCCGCGCACGAGGGCACCTATGCCGCCATGGAGACCCTCGTCGTGCCGGCGCTGCAGCGCATCGGCGACGCCTGGGAGGCCGGCGATCTCGCGCTGGCTCAGCTCTACCTCGCCGGCCGCATCGCGGAGGAGGTCGTCACCGCTGCTCTGCCGGCCACGAGCCCCTTCTTCGCCGGCGTGCCGCCGATCGCCATCGCGGTGCTCGAGGACCATCACGTCCTCGGCAAGCGCCTCGTCCTCTCGGCGCTTCGGGCAGCCGGGTACGGCGTGACCGACTACGGCCGCGGCGTCGGCGTCGACGACCTCGTGTCGCGCTGCGTCGTCGACCGCCCGCGCATCCTTCTCGTCTCCACGCTCATGCTGCCGTCCGCCCTGCGCGTGCGCGACCTGGCGGCAGGCCTGGCCACCCTTGACGGGCGCCCGACGCTCATCGTCGGGGGCGCGCCGTTCAGGCTCGATCCGGAACTCTGGCGCGAAGTCGGAGCGGACGCCGGCGGCCGCAACTCGGCCGATGCCATCGCGCTTGTGCGCCGGTTCCTGGGAGGTGCCCGATGAGCGCTGCCATGACCTCACTTGACCGCGTCCTCACGACCCTGCGTCACGAGGAGCCCGACCGGGTGCCGCTGTTCCTGCTGCTCACCATGCACGGCGCCCGCGAGGTCGGGATGGAGCTGGAAGCGTACTTCGGCGACGCGCACAGCATCGCCGAGGGGCAGCTCCGCCTGCGCGAGAAGTACGGCCACGACTGCCTCGTGGGCGCGCCCAACGCGACCGCCGACGTGGAGGCTTGGGGCGGCGAGGTCGTGTACCGCGCCGACGGCCCGCCCAACGCCGGCGAGCCGCTCATCGCCGACGTGGAAGCGATCCGCACCATGGAGCCGCCGCGGATCGCCGGCAATCCGGTCGTGGCGCGCACCGTCCGGGTCATCGAGGAGCTTGCCGCGCGCTCGCACGACGTCCCCATCATCGGCGGAGTCGTAGCGCCCTTCTCGCTGCCGATCATGCAGCTCGGCTTCGAGACGTACCTGACGCTCATGAGCGAGCGCCCCGATCTCGTGAAGCGGCTGATCGCCGTGAACGAGGAGTACTGCGTCGCCGTCGCCAACGCCCAGCTTGCCGCCGGAGCGACGGCGATCGGCTACGCCGACCCGATGTCGTCGACGACCTGTGTGCCGCCGGAGACGTACCGCGAGGTCGGCAGCGCCGTCGCGGCGCGCACGTTCGCGCGCATCCGCGGCGGCGTCGCCATCAACTTCGCCTCCGGCCGCTGTGCCGCGATCATCGACATGGTCGCGGCGACCGGCGCCGTCGCCGTGCAGGTAGGGTCCGACGAAGACCTCGCCGCGGTCAAGGCCGCGGCCCGGGGGCGCCTCGCCATCCTCGGCAACCTCAACGGCATCCAGATGCGCCGCTGGTCGCCCGAGGTGGCCGAGACCGAGGTCAAACGGGCGCTCGCCGCCGCGGCGCCGGGCGGCGGGTTCGTGCTCTCGGACGGGCACGGCGAGATCCCGCTTCAGGTGCCGGACGAGACGCTGCACGCCATCGCCGACGCCGCGCGCCGCTGGGGCCGCTACCCGATCGACTGGGCGGCCGGCTGAGCAAACCCGCGCGGCCGAAGTCCCTCAGCGCGACCCGAGCCGCGCGAGGGCGGCGGACGCATCTCGCGCCTCCAGCGGCTCGTAGCTCGCCAGGACGTCGTGCTCGGGCACCGGCAGCCAGATCAGCCCGTCGCGCGTGTCGCCGAGCGGGCTGGCCAGTCCCTGCAGGAAGCGCCGGGCGGTGAACGCCGCCATCAGCGCGTCGAGCGAGTCGTGGTCGTAGTAGTCGTCCCAGCGCAGGCCCAGCTGCCGCAGGGCGAGCACGCGCAGGCGCAGCCCCTCACGCGTGCTCTTGGGCGGCGGCGTGCCGCCGAGCAGGCTGACGAAGCCGGCGTGCGGATACACCTCGAGCGCCGCCGGCGCCTGGCCGAGCTCACCAGGCAGGGCGCCTGGGGCCGGCGGCTCGAAGCCACGCCGGCCGAGCTCGCGGAAGTAGCTCCATCCGGCCTCCATCCAGCTGTAGCGGCGGCCGGCGGCGGCCACCTCGGCACGCGTGGGCACCTGGTAGACCCCGATGCGCCGGTGCAGCAGCGCCGCATCGCAGGCACGAGAGTGAGAGGCGCCGCCGGGAAGCGCGCGCTTGGGCTTCTGGGGGGCGTCGACGCCGACCACAGAGGGGCCGAGTCCGACGACCAAGTCGAGCAGACGGGCACGATCCCCTTCGATGCGCTCGTCCGCCTCGTACCAGCCCGCGACGTCCAGCTGGCGACCGCAGTGGAGGGCGACCGCCACGCAAGGGCGGCTGGCGGCGATGTCGATGCCGATGACGACCTGGCCGGCGTCCATGGCGGAGATGCTAGCAGATAGAGGCCGGTCGCCGTTGGTGGGCGGCGGCGGCCGTCAGCGCGCCGCAGGTGTGAGCGTCACGGCGCGCACGCCCCACACCGACCAGGCGCCGAGGTCGCCCTTGGCCACGAAGCCGATGACGTTGGCGCCCGTGGCGTTCCAGTAGCCGGCGGGGATCGTCAGCGAACGGACCGTGGTCCACTTCTTGGCCGGCCCGGCCGGGAGCGTGGCGACCGACTTCCAGTTGACCAGGAGCCGCACCTCGCCCGCCTGGGCGTCGTAGAGCCGGTAGCTGAGCACGCGCGGCCCGTTCTGCCCGGTCGTCTGGTAGAAGGCCTCCTTGGGGTGCGTGCGCTCGCTGGGGCAGTTGCCGACGGCGGGCAGGTAGCCGACCGCCAGAGGCAGCGCCGGCGTCTGCGTGGGGTTCGCGCGCACGTTCGTCAGCGCCGCCCAGCTCTCGGGCGTGGTGGTAGCCCAGTCGTACAGGCTGCCGCCGATGCACCCCGTCTCGCGCAGGGCGCGCACGTAGGCAAGCGTCTCGGAGGGCGACGACTTGGCGGCGTCGCCGCCGATCACGTGGATGGGGATCGACGGCAGTCCCGTCTTCGCGCGGATGATGGCCACATTGCCGCGCGTGTCGTTGTAGGCGTTGGCGTAGCCGTCGCCGTGGTACGTGTAGTAGCCCATGGGGACGAAGACGTCGTAGATGCCCGCCAGACCGGCATACGGGAAGCCGGGCCAGATGCTCGGCGACCTGGTCATGCCGACGGGCGACATGATGATGGCGCCGAGCGGATACGCGCCGCCGGCGGCGGCGCGTATCTTGGCGGAGAGCGCCAGCAGACGCGTCGTGCGCAGGGTCGCGGGCTTCACCTTGGTCCACTCGATATCCAGCGCGAAGGAGTCGAACCTCTGGCCATCAGGCGTGCGGTAGTCGATCGCAGCCATGCTCCGCGTCAGGTCTCTGGCGGTACCGTCGAAGCTCGGCAGATACCAGGCGACGATCTTGATGCCCTCGGCGTGACAGGCGCGGATGAAGTCCGCGGCGGTGATCTTCCCGTGCGAGAACATCGAGGCCGTCGCCGGATAGTGGAAGTTGGCCGTCTCGAGGTAGAGCGTGCGCACGCCGTGCGAGGCCATGTCGGCGACCGCCGCGACAGGGTCGCTCCAAGCCTTGGCGTCGTACATGTCGACCCACGTGCCGAGACCGCGATACATGATGATGCGCGGCTTGGCGGCGGCCGCCTGCGGCCGCGCCGCCGGCACGAACCCGGCGAGCAGCGCGATGAGGATCACGAGGAAGGCGAGGCTCGCGGCTCGCGGCCTGCCGAGCGGGATGCGGGAAGAGCGAAGCGTCACGGGTGGCCCCCTGGTGGCTGTCGCGGTGCTCCCCAGTATACGCTGCGTGGGCGGGCCGGCAGCCACGCCCGCGCCCGCCGAGCGCGACCCACCGGAGGTGACAGCGTGAGCATCGAGTATCTCAGCCAGCAGCTGGGCGCCAACGAGAAGATCCTCTACACGGAGCGCCACCACTGGATCTTCCCGATCGCGGAGATGATCAAGTGGATCATCGCCGCCGGCATCATCATCGTGCTGCTCGTGCTCTTCAAGACGTGGTTCCACGGCTCGTGGACGAACTGGCTGTTCGTGGTCCTGCTGGTGCCCGTGTTCCGCATCGTGTGGGGGTTCATCTCCTGGCGGATGAACGTGTATGCGCTCACCAACCGCCGCGTCGTCGAGGTCACGGGCGTGATCAACAAGACCGTGTCCGACTCGTCCCTGGAGAAGCTCACCGACGTGGTGCTGCGCCAGTCGATCATGGGACGCATGCTCGGCTACGGCGACATCGAGGTCCTCACGGCCGCCGCCAGCGCCGGCATCAACAACCTCAAGCAGATCCGCAAGCCCATGGAGTTCAAGCAGGCGATGGTGAACGCCAAGGAAGAGCTGGAGCGCGAGTTCGGGCACGGCGGGTAGACAAAAGGCCCAGTGCCGCGCGCTTCCCTCCGGGCAGAGTATGGATGAGCACGTACCCTGCACCCGCCCGGAGGCCCGATGAGACGCTACTCGAAGGACCGGTCCGGCTTCACTCTCATCGAGTTGCTGATCGTCATCATCGTCATCGGGATCCTGGCGGCGATCGCGCTGCCCCTGTACACGGCCCAGCGCGACAAGGCCAAAGACGCGTCGATCAAGCTGAGCGCGCGAAATGTCATGATCACCGCGCACAGCTACGTCATCAGCGACCTCGTCACGACGTGGCAGGCGTCATCCGCCAAGACCAACGGCACACTGTCGACGCAGGCGGCCACGTACGTGAGCTGCGCCCTCGAGGAGAACATCAAGCTCGGAGGCGCGACGGGCAAGAACGCCGAGGGCTACCGCAACCCGTACTCCGGCAGCACGACCGTGGTCAACCAGGCGGCGCTGCCGACGGGTACAAGCCTGCGGCCCGCCGTCTACATCACACAGCCGAGCAGCACCACGTACCGGTACGCGAGCTTCCCCACGAACGCGACGACGAAGGCCGATCTCGCCGGCTCGGTCGTCGTCTGCTGGAACACCGCAACAAAGCAGATCGAGATCTTCTCGGTGGACAAGAACGGCAAGAAGTCGGCTACCTGCCGCTACATCCCCATGTGACCTGACGCCGGCCGGCCGGCGACCGGCTCAGCTCCCGGCCGCGAAGTCCTTCCCCACGCTCCAGCACTTGGCCACGGGCTCGCCCAGCGACCAGTACTTGCGGCTCGCCATGTCGAACAGCAGCGGCTTGAGCTTGGCGATGTCGACGGCGCCGTTGGTGAGCACCTCCACTTCTGCGTAGGTGCCGACGATCTCGCCCACGAACAGGTCGTGCGTCGGCAGTTCGACGTGCTCGATGAGGCGGCACTCCATGGTCACCTTGCAGTCCTGGATCATCGGCGCGGTGTCGAGCTCGCCGTAGAACACCTCGAACAGGCCGCTCTTGTCCTCCTTGCGGCCGCTCACCATGCCGATGTGGTCGGTCAGCTCGACCATGTCCTCGGACGGCAGGCTCACGCTGAAGGTGCGGTTTGCCTTGATGCCCTCGTTGGTGAGGTGGATGCGGCCCATGCCCAGCGTGATCCCGTTGAGGTGGGCGATGCCCACGTGCGCGATGGTCGCGAAGTCCGGCTTGCCGTCGACGACAGAGCCGACGATCGTGGTGACGAGCGGATAGAGGGCGTTCTTTGCTCCCAGCTTCTCCTTCACGGCTTGCCTTTCGTCTCGCAGGTGCCGCCAGAGTGCGGCGTGTCAGGACTGCATACCCCGGTCGGGGCGCGACGCAATCCGCCGCGCGAGAAGCGTTCCTCTCTGCCGGCGCCACGGGAAGGCGCCAGCGGAGACGCGGCGGGCAGGCGCGGCCGGGTGCGCTTGCGGACGGCGCGACCGGCGGCCGGTTTCGTCGTCGCGCGCCAGCCGTCATGATTGAGCCGTGGCAAGCGTGGATCAACGAGGACGTGCGCCGGGCGGCGGCGCGGCCGGAAGCTCGAGCGGCAGCTCGAGCGGCGGCTCGCCGCCGGCGAACGGACGCCGCGGCGACCGCCGAAGCCGCGGCGGCGGGCGGCGGGGCCGGCGACAAGGCCGGCGGCCGTCAGCTCTGCTCGTCATCGTCGCCGCCGGACTGGTGGCGATCGCGGGCGCCTACCTCATCGTTCGCACTCTCGATCACAGCCGGCCGCACGGCCCGTACCTGATCGGCGCCTGGACGTTCGGCGACCGCGACTCGCTGCGTCGCGCAGTCGCCGCCAACGCGCTCGACGAGGTCAGCGCCGACTGGCTGCAGTCGCGCGCCGACGGCAGCGTCGTCGCTCCGAAGCTTGACGAAGGCTTCCTCGCGCAGGCGCGCAAGGGCGACTGCAAGGTCTTCGTGACGCTCACCGACTACGACGAGACGAGCAAACGTTTTGACCGCTCGATCGCCGCCGCGATCTTGGCGACGCCGGCCAGCCGCCGTCGTCACGTCGCGGCCATCGCCGAGTGGGCCGCCGCGCACGAGGTCGACGGCGTCGACGTCGACTGGGAGGCGCTCAGCGCCGGCCAGCGCGGCGCCTACGCGCGGTTCGTGGAGGAGCTTGCCGCGCGCCTCCACCGCGACGGCCGGCGCATCGCCGTGGACGTCTTCCCCAAGACGAGCGAGCCCGGCGGCTGGGACGTGCCGCGCGCGCAGGACTGGTCACGTCTCGGCCGCGCCGTCGACGAGCTCCGCGTGATGACCTACAACTACTCGGGCTCGTGGTCCGGCCCCGGCCCGCTCTCGCCGCCCTCCTGGATGGACCGCATCCTCACCTTCGCCGAGTCTCAGGTCGACCCGCGCAAGATCGTCATGGGGCTGGGGTTCTACGGACGCGAGTGGCGCGAAGCGACGACCACGGACCTGCTCTGGAGCGACGTGCAGCGGATCCGCGCCACGCGGCATTCCAGGCAGAGCCGTAGCGCCTCGGGCGAGCTGGTCCTCGGCTACCGCAGCGGCGGCCTCCAGCACATCGCCTACTTCCCCGACGCGCGGGCCATCGACGACAAGCTGAGCATGATGCTGGCGCGACACCCGCGCATCAAGGGCGTGTACGCCTGGCTCATGGGCCAGGAGGACCCCGCCGTGTGGAGGGTGCTGCACCGGCGACTGCAGTAGGAGGGCGGCGGCGCATCGCGCCGCCGCCCCCCTGGGCGTCGCCCGGTCGCGGGCTCGCGCCCGCGCAGACTCAGGTGCCCGGCGCCGGCGGAGCCTTGGGCGGCTCCGGTGCCGGCGGAGCCTTGACGTCGGTGACGACGGTCTCGGCAGCCGCCTCGACCGGAGCGGCCGCGGCCGTCGCCGCAGTGACGTCCGGCGCGGTCTCCCCCGCCGCATCGCCGGCGGCCTCGCCAGCCGCGTCGGTGACCGCGGTCTGCGATTCCTCGACGGCTGGGGCCAGCGCGGCGGCGGCCGCTTCGACCGGAACTGCCGCCGGCGGAGCGCCCGCCGCGAGCGGGTCCGCCGCCGCCTTCCACGCGTTGGCGGCGGCCATGGTCGCCGCCGCCGCATCTGTGGCTCCGGCGGCGCCAAGTGGAGTGGCGGCTCCGGCGGCGACACCCGGCGAGAACGCAGCCGGCGCAGCCGGCGGCGCCGGCGGCGGTACGGCCGGCTGGTAGGCCTGGCCGCCGACGGCAGGCGACGCGTACGGCGCGACGCCGGGCGGCGGCGGGATCGGCGCGCCGGGCATCCCGGGAGCGGTCACGACCGCCGCCTCGCCGCCGGCCTCCAGGTACATCGTGCTCACGTAGCAGATGATGAAGGGGCCCGCCACGATCTCCAGCGCCAAGGTGAGGATCCCATTGAGCGCCGACGAGACTCGGCCGATCAGGCCGATCACGATGCCGATGACGAAGATGGCGACCATCAGCACGGCGACCAGGCCGAGGGTCTTCCACCAGCCGGTGCCCTTGACCATGGCACTGCTCGTCTTCGCCGCCTCACCGAAGGTCATGCCCCTGTCGGCGATCAGCGGAAGCACGTAGATCCAGGTCACGGCCAGCCAGGCGAGGAACACCATGTCGGCGATGATGCCGATGATCGGGATGAAGGCGACGATCGCGCAGACAAGGCCGACACCCACCATCACGAGCCAGAAGATCAGGAACTTCCCGAACTTGCGGAAGCCGCTGAACACGTCGACGAAGTTGACGCCGCGCCCTTCGCGAGCCGCCCCGATCACCATCTCGAACACGCCTCCGTAGAACACCATGGAGAGCACGGAGACGATCAGGTAGCCGATGAAGCCCACCACGAACGCCCCGATGAGGGTACCGACGCCGAGGCCGGTGAGGCTCGTCGAGTTGCCGTTGGCGCCGATGGCGATGCCTCCGATGCTCACCGCCGCCATGCCGGCGACGATCGCGAACACTACTATCGCAACGACGCCGACGATCAGCCCGACCACGAGTCCGGCCAGGATCAGCCAGCCGATGTCCTTCTTCCACAGTTCCCACGCCCTGGCGAACACCTCGCCTACGGTCATGCGTTCCCTCCCTTATGCCTGGTCTGTGAGGCACCCACCCCGGCGCCTTCGTTGGCGGCCAGTATCTCTTGACCAGCCCGTACTGTCACGTGTTCGTCCCCGGCGGCGGAAGAGGCGCCGCCGGCGCCTCGGGGGCCGCGGGCTGGGCCGGCGGGACTGCGTGCGCAGCCGGCGGGGGCGGCATCGGCAGCGGAGCGTACTGCGGCAGCGCGTCCGTCGCGTAGTGCGGGGCGTCCGTCGCGCTCGGCGCCTCCTCGCCCGGTGGCGGCGGGACGAGCGGCGGAGCCGGAGGCGCCGCCGGCGGCGTGTACGGAGTCGCCGTCTGCGAGTACGGTGGCGTGCCGGCGGGCTGCCACGAGCCGGCGGGCACGATCGCCGCGTCCACACAGGCGCCCTCTCCGCCGGTGCGGAAGTACATCGCCGTGAGGTACGTGAGCATGAACGGATACACGACGATGGCGGCCGCGAGACCGCCGACAAACGGCACCAAGCTGAGCACCATGCTTGCGCCGATGGCGGCGAGATACAGCACCAGCAGCGCCGCGAACGTCAGCCACCAGCCCGTGCCGTGCACCAGCCGGCGGCTCTCCCCGAGCGCGGCGACGACGCCGCCTTCGCGGTCGACGACGAGCGGAAACAGGTACACCCAGCTGATCTGCAGGTAGACCATCGCCACGATCGCCAGGACCATCACCACGGCCCCGAGGCCGCCGATGATCCAGGAGCGCGCCACGCCCGCGGCGATGAAGAGCGCGATGGGCACGAGCTCGATGGCCAGGAAGATCACCACGAGGAGCAGGACGGCCGGCACGACCTTGCCGAAGAGGCGAAAGCCGGCGAAGGCGTCCCCGTAGCCCATCTTGCGCCCTTCGCGCACGCGCCTCAGCACGCCCTTGAGGATCCCGGCGTACAGCGGGATCGAGAGCAGGAGCGAGGCGACCACCGTGAGCGCCAGCCCGGCGCCGATGAGCACCCAGCTCCCGGCGCTCACGCCGGTGACCGTCCCGCTGCTGTCCGTGCTGAAGCCGGAGAGGCTCGGGAGGATGGTCAGCGCGAGGATCACCCCGATGGCGACTGCCGGGATGCAGAAGGCGATGAGCATGCCGACCATGAGCGGACCGATGTCCTTGGTGAACAGCCCCCACGCGTCGCCGAAGAGCTTGCCGATGTCCATCGCCGGCCCTCCCTATCCGATCGCTGCGTCGATCAGGCCGCCCTCGCCGATCGACTGGAAGTACATGCTCACAAGGTAGCCCACGCCGAACGGCACCGCGAGCAGGCCAATGATCGGCCCGACGATCGGGACGACCGACAGGATGCCCACCACGATGCCGATCGCCAGCGCGACCACGAACCAGGTGATGAAGGTCGTGAAGTAGCCGGGCGCCGCCGCCATCGCCTGGCTGTCGCCCATCGCCTTGCCCACGCCCAGGCGGCGGTCGACGATGAGCGGCAGCGCGTAGAGCCACAGCGTGGTCACGATGAGGCCCGGGACCACGAGGAGCGCGTAGCAGATGGCGACGATCACGCCGAGGACGAAGTAGGCGACCATGAACGTGCCGAGCTCGCCGAAGTCGGCCATGTCGGCGAAGTCCGCCGGGCGCCGCTCGCGCACGCGACGCAGCATCATGCGGATGACGACGCTGAGCATCCACGAGTACACGACGACCGCCACGACCACGAGGAGCACGGAGGCAAAGAACCCGGTCACCGCGCCGACGCCGCCGCCGAACGGTCCCAGCCTGGCAGCGGCGGCGCCCCCGCCGGCGATGAGGCCCACGACGACGCTGACGATGCCGAGGATCGCCGCGGCGACAAGAGCCGTCACGGTAAGCGGTGCCCAATCCAGCTTGAACAGCCCCCACGAATCCTTGAAGCACTTCGCGATGTCCACTGACACCCACCTCCAGCGATTGCCGTGCGCCCGCCCAGCTCTGCCGGCACGCCGGCATGCTTGCGCAACTGTGTTAGTAGGGGATGAGTTCGCCTCCCCGCGCCGCTACCCTTGGCGAAGCCATGCGCGAGTGTACAGGTAGAATCGCCGGCAGATGAGCGACGACCTCACTTCCCGCCTGCACGACGCGCCGCTCCAGGCGGCCACGTCGCGCCACGAGGCCATGATGGCAGAGGCGCGGCGCATCATCGACGCGGGCAACGACCGCGGCGTGGTGCTGCGCCTCACCGGCGGCCTCGCGGTGCGCCACTACGCGATCGACCTCGAGTTCGCCGAGCGCGACTACAGCGATATCGACCTGATCGGCCTCAAGCGGCAGACGACGGAGTTGCACCAGCTCTTCCTCGGCCTCGGCTATCAGGAGAACATCCACGTCGCCATGGCGACCGGCAACAGCCAGCGCCAGTACTTCCGGCCGCAGCACGCGCTCGAGTCACGCGCGCACATGTCCAAGCGCGCCCACGCCACGCCGGTCATGTCCGCGGCCCCCCCGAGCGACCATGTCGACGTGTTCCTGGACGCGATGAAGATGGACCATGAGCTCGACTTCCGCGACCGCCTCGAGATCAACACCTACGCCGTCGACCCCGCCG
>Ga0118677_10003260_pt1 | contig 31028 bp, 25 predicted proteins | sample AliMusrvi5mmetaG_FD_86154 | JGI IMG/M metagenome (GOLD analysis project Ga0118677, IMG submission 86154) | reverse complement strand
GCGGGTGAGGGCTTGGCGGTTGATGTTCAAGGTTTTGCGGAGTTGACGGTACTGTTCCCAGGTCTCGGGCGGATCATTCTTTCGAGGACGATGAGGAGTTGGCGCCTGGACGAAATCAATCGGCAAAGTCCGAGCCGCCCCCTCACTCCCCAAGGGCAGAACCGCTGACATCTGGATGACCCGTTGAGCCCAGGTGAAACTAATGGTAAAGGGGGCGCCCAAGGGATCGACTCGCCAAGCCGTGCCGGGGATCTTCCGCCCCCGTTTCCGGAGGATGGAATCATCGAGCGCCACCACCAAGGGCTGGTTCGGCGACAGATAGTGCTCAACGTGTTGCCGAACGACCTCAAAGAGCGGCGCGGGATCCACCCGTTCGCGGGCATAAAGCCGGTAGTCGGCGGACCAATCCCCAAACGGACGGCCGCCAGCACAGAGCAACCCGGTAATGGTATGTTGCCCCAGACAGGCCAGTTGGGCCAGCAGATGAGACCGCAATCGATGGCGGGTCCGCTCCTGCCGACAAGACGAACGGGCCTCTGAGAGCAGCGCGTCGAAAGCGCCGATCAACGCCGAATCTTTTTTTTTATGTCGACGGGGTTCGGCGGGGTCTGTTGCCGGGATAGGATCAGATGGGTTTTGTCGACGAGCGTCCACTCGACGGTCTCGCCCTTGACAAACCCCATTGCCTCCGCCACCGGTGTGGGGAAGTTGATATACCACTGATCGGTACCTCGTTGCCTCAGAATCTGCTGAACTTTAGTTGGATAGCCCATAATAACTCCTTTCGGGACCTAGTATATATACTAGGCCTCAAAACACAATAAAAAAACGCCGGATTTTAAAGTTTTTTTATCGCATGAGGTCAAAAGGGCCAAACTCGAGACTGCGGCCACCGGCCGCAGCTACAGTTTGATGTCGATATTTTTAAGATGCCTACTACCGATAGCCCAATTCGGCTGAAAGTCCGAAATAGCGTTTCAGCGCTTCACCGGGAACATTGAAGGGAATGTGATTGCCGATGCACATCATGTACCCGCCGGACATCTTGGCGGTTTCGACCATGGCTAAAACCATGGCCTTGATTTCAGCGGGATTATTACGCATGAGGATGCGGTTGTCTCCTTCGCCGGCGAGGAAGCAGTTATTATATTTCCGGGCGAGTTTTTTGTAATCGGTAAACGGTTCGCTGATGATGCCGCGGGCGCCGCAGGCCATGACGTCGTCGGCAAAAGCGTCCATATTGCCATCAGCCATGAAAAGCACTTCTTTGCCGGCTTTTTTGAGGATATCCCAATATTCCGTATAGCGCGGGAAAATGAATTTATGCATCCAGGCGGGACTGCAGACGGGTCCATTGGAGAGGACGATATCGTCGTGACAGGTGACGAAATTGATGGGGAGCCGGGCGAAGGTGCGGAAGACGCGGCGGTTGATTTCGGCGAACTCCTCCATGATCCGTTCGAATTCCGGTTCGAGACAGATGTTTAAAAAATTCTCGTACCCGAAGACCAGCATGGGCCACATGAAGGTGGTATTATAGAAGCCGACGCCGGCGGAGCTGCCGGCCGGCGCGTGGTCGCCCCATTCGGCGGGATATTGGGCGCGGTAATATTTATAGAGGGCGTCTTCGGTGCGATAATCGTGAGTTTCGACGACCTTCCAATCGCGGAAATCGCCATGGGCGAGGGGGCTGAATTTGAGCATATCCTCGAAACTCTTGAAACGCAGGCCGGCCTCCTCCTGTTGCCAGTGGTCTCGATAACTATGTCCCCAGCGGCCCTTGCCCTTATTTTCCTGATCATCCAGGCGGGGAATGGGGTCGTCGGTGACGGGGGCATCAAATCCGACGAAGGGATAAAGTTCATTGAGTTTCAACATGCATTGACGGGGGTGCTCGTAAAAGTCGATGCCGCTGAGATAGGTGGCGGCGTCGGGATTGGACCAATGTTCCCAGTGGACGATGCGTTTGGGTCCATGCCCCATGTAAGTGTCATAGCGAACATCGCTCATCAGAGGTTCCTTATGCGGGTTAACGGGATGACTTAAAAATAGCCGGATGAAGGAAAAAAGACAAGCCGGTTTCGCATTATAAATAACCCGCAGCCTGAACCGGAACGAATCCGTGGGTGTGCATTTCCGAGGTGGCCCGACCGCTCCGAGGGCGGGCTCTCCTCCCTTGTTCGCGCCGGAGGCCGTGGTCGGAGCCCCCGGCCCACCTCAGAGATCGCATTCACCGTAGAGATCGCACCTTCCATTCCAGGAACTGCGTCGCGTTGTCCCGGCGTTACCCGCCGGGCTGATGAAGGTGACCCTTTCAGGGTGGAGGCGGAGAAGCGGATGAAAAATTTCATCTACAGGAGCATCCCAGAGGATGCACAGGCTATAGGTTTTTAGGCTGTAGGCTATTAGAAAAGCTCCAGAAACAGAATAATTCGACCTGCCTAAATCTGCAGTCATTTCCGATTTCGTACGCATTTCGTTTTGAGGTTTGACCTAATAGCCTAGCGCCTACGCCCCTACAGCCTGGGCATCCCCGTGGGACGCCAGTGTTAGTTTGAGGCTTTCTTGGCGGCCAGCTTCGGCAAGGGATTCTGTTGATGACAGGCTTCCAAGGCGGCGACTTGACGGCGAACTTGGGCGAGGGTGACAACCGGTTGGGCCTTTTTCAGAATGACGTCGTGGACATTATTGTAGAACGCCCCCGAGAGTTTTTGGAACAGATCGGGGATTTCGCAGGTCCAGGTGTCTTCAATCCAGGAAAGTTGTTCATTGCAATAGGCCCGATGGTCCGACCAACTTTTCATCAGTTTTTGTTTGGGCGCTTTTGCGGGATCGTAATAGCGCCATTTGAGCGCCGTGAAATTCCCGGCGATTCCCCCGCGGGTGCCGTTGATCGAGAAGCAATCTCCCTGAGGATAGGCGAGATAACTGCTGACGGCCACCTCGATGGTGGGGGCCTTGGGCCCGTGGAGAACGACCAGGGCAAAATCGTCGGCATCGCCGAACGAGCCGGGGCCGGAGGCGAGTTTGGCATACACTTTCGGGGTCCGTTCGCCGAACAGCATGATGGCCATATCCATCGGGTGGGGTCCGGTATTGTTCAGATTGCCGCCCCAGAGATCCTGCCGGGTTTGCCAGTCCCACCGGCGAGCGAATCCGCTGTAAGAGAGGCGGGCGTGGATCAGTTCGCCGAGCAGGCCGGAATCGAGTAATTCCCGGATTTTGATGAAGGCGGGTTGGAAGCGGCTGTTTTGAAAAGGCATGAGGCGTTTGCCGGATTTACGGGACGCGGCGGCCATTTTATCGAAGTCGGCGACCTTCACCGCGCTGGGTTTTTCCGAGACGGTGTGATAGCCGGCGTTAAGGGCCTGGATGGAACCGAGAGGATGGAGAAAACTGGGCAGGGCATTGATGAAGAGATCGAACCCGCCCGCCCGGAGCATGTCCTTGTAATCCTGATAGACCCGGCACCCGAATTCCTGACGAGCCTGATGGCGCCGTTCGGGGAGGAGATCGGCGACCGCGACGATTTGAAATTGATGGGGCACGGTGCGCAACCAGCGGGCATGGATATCGAATCCGCTGCGACCCTGACCCGCGATGGCGACCTTGATGATTTGTTCGGCCATAAGTACTCCTATGATATGAGGTCAATAAATCCGGTTGCGGATAGTAAAATATCCAGGGGGATTTGTCACCCGAGGAAGGTGCAGATGTATTCGCACAACCCGGACTTCACCTCGATGTCGAATCCCGACTTGGACGCCACTTCGAACTGCTGGCCTACGCCATAGCGTTTCACGGCGGACGTGCCGTCCACTTTGACTTCGCATTCGCCCGCGGTAATCTCCATCCGTTCGGCCTGATCGGTTCCGAAATGGACCTTAGCCGGAAAAATGACACCCACCGACTTGCGCGTGCCATCCGCCTGGAAAACCGTGTGACTCACCACCTTCCCATCAAAGAAGACGTTCGCCTTGGTTAGTACGGTCACTCCTTTGAACTCCGTCGGCTTATCGCTCATCCTGGATCTCCTTTCGTAGGTGGCGGTTACTGTAACACTCCATAGGATATTTAGACTATAGCTTTTTGTCAGGTATTGGCTGCCACTCAACAAGCCCGCCGTACGGAGCCGTCGGGCCACCCAAGAAAGAGATCGGGTGACAGCTTGAATCTGACTGAATCGTTCCGGCTTATGGCTGGCAGAGTTGAGGACGAAGAATCCCGAGTCCTTCCTCGAGCCAACCGGAGTTCCAGTGGTGTATCAAGTGCGCACGGGGCAGAAAGGTATGTTCAGCGTTTGCGGCGGTAAGAGCGTGGGACAAGGCGGACATCTCGTCCGGAAAATTTGCGCCTGAAATCAGAACGAGGCGGTGTCTGGAGGGTCGCGCGGCTTTGAACTCCAGTACGCGGCGGATGGGGAGATCGGTCAGCCACGTTTCCCGGTTCGGATAAAAATCAGCCGTACGCCACGGCGGCACTTCCGTCCTGGCGACCGGGGCGTCGAAGATGAGAGTGGCCTCCACCCGGTCGGGGATTGAGCAGGCGATGTTCCAGGCGCCGAGACCGGACTTGCTGAATCCCACCAGCACAAAGGAAGAGAGCTGCAGGGCTTCGATTTGGCGGATCGCCTGATCCCGCACGGGCTTGTTGTACCAAACCAAATGGGGAAAATATAGGGGGTAAAGGGTGACGTCCGGGTATCCTTCAATTCGTTGTGGAATTGAACCATAGGTGGTGTCATCGGGGTCCGTAGCGGGCAGAAAGACGAGATTCATGGGGTTTCTTTCTGGGTGGTTTCGTCCCCTATGGCGGCCCGCATTTCCTGCCGGCTACGGTTGCGGCGGAATTCGCCCGGTGGCATCTTGAACAGGCGGCGGAAGACGCGGGAAAGGGAATATTCGTTGCCGAGTCCGGCGGCCGGGGCGATTTCCTTCAGAGGCAGATTGGTGGTCAAAATCAATTCCCGCGCAAAATCGGCCCGGATAAAGCGGGCGTCGGCCATCGGAGTCCGGCCCGTCAATTTTTGGTATTCGCGGACGAAATGAAACCGGCTCAAGCCGGCTTCGTGAGCTAATTCCGAAAGCGTCAAAGGGGTGCGCAGATGATGGCGGATATAATCCCGGACTTTTTGAACCCATTCATTTTCGAGAGGTTGCCGACTATGCTGGAAAAGGGCCAGGATAATTCGGACAAAGTCCAGATGAAGGGCGCTCTCTCCAGGTTTGAGTTTCTGGCGGTCTTGAAAAAGCCAGCGAATCATTTGGCGGATGCGCCCCTCCGGATCCTCGGCCGTAACCAGGTTGTCCGTGCACAGCCCGTCCCAATGGAACGTGATGAAATAACTTTCCAAGGCGTCGAGGTCGGACCACTCCTCATGAATCACCCCCGGCGGGTAGAGCAGAATGGTTCCCGGCCCATAGGAGTAAGACTTTTTCCGGAGGGTTACATGAAGAATACCTCGAACCGGCACAATCAACTCGTGAAAGGGATGGGAATGCGCCTTCATACGCCACATGGGATTGGGAAGCAGATGGCCGGAATGGATGAGTTTTAAAATGGTTTTAGGCATGGCAATAACGGATAAAAAATAGCAAAAACCGACATTTACCTCAAGCCCTAAAAAGCATAAGTTATGAATTGTTTTCGTGGAATATTGAATTTTATCGGTGGATAAAGGGATCTAACCCTTTTTGTATGAAATCGGCAATTTACGATAAAAGGAGGTGGGTATGGCGAAAATTGCAATGATCGGTGCGGGTAGTCTGATTTTCTGCAAAACCCTGGTATCCGACATCCTGGCCACCGAGGCCCTGCAGGATAGTGAAATCTGCCTGATGAACCGCACCCGGCCTAAACTGGACCGGATGGTGAAATTCGTCAAACGAATGATTGCCGAAAATGGAATGCCCGCCAAGGTGACGGCCACTCTGGACCGGCGCGAGGCTCTGAAGGGCGCCAAATACGTCATCGTGATGATCCAGGTCGGTGGCACGGATGCCTTCAAACTGGACTATGAAATTCCCCTGAAATATGGGGTGGACCAGTGCATCGGCGATTCGCTGAATCCCGGCGGCATTTTCCGGGCGTTGCGGACCATTCCAGTTTTACTCGAGATCACCCGGGACATGGAGGAGCTTTGTCCGGACGCCCTCTTGTTGAACTACGCCAATCCCATGGGGGCGAACTGTTACGCCCTGGGCCGCGGCGCGCCCCAGATTCAGAGTATCGGTTTATGCCACGGTGTTCAGACGACGCTGGACCTGATCAGCGGCTACGTCAACGTGCCGAAGGAGCAGGTGGATTTTCTGTGCGCCGGCATTAATCACATGGCGTGGTTCCTATCGCTCAAAGATAAGCGGACGGGCCGCGATTTGTATCCGACGTTGCGCAAAAACTTCGAAAAGCCGGAGTTTTACATCAACGAAAAAGTTCGGGGCGAGGTGATGCGGCATTTCGGTTATTTCATGACCGAGAGTACCGGGCATCTATCCGAATACCTCCCCTGGTTCCGCAAGAACCAGAAGGCGCTGGACTTGTACTGCGACCAACCCGGGTTCGGGGGCGCGAGCGGCGCTTATTATAAGTATTGCGTCATGATCGGGAAGAAATACGAGAAGGTCGATTACCTGAGCCTGGAATCCTCGAAGATCGAAAAACGCAGTTGCGAGTATTGTTCCTATATTCTCGAAGCGGCGGAGACCGACCGGCCCTTCAGATTGAACGGGAATGTGCGCAATGACGGCTACATCACCAATCTCCCCCAGGGGAGTTGTGTGGAAGTGCCGGTCTTTGTCGATAAGCGCGGGCTCCACCCGGTGCGCGTAGGGGCGTTGCCTTTGCAATGCGCGGCGCTTAACCAGAGCAACGTGACGGTTCAGCAACTGACCGTGGAAGCCGCGATGACGGGCGATCCGGAATACGCAATGCAGGCGGTGGCAATGGATCCGCTGACCTCGGCGGTTTGTACGCTGGCCGAAGCCCGGGAGATGACCCGGGACCTGTTCCAGGCGGAGAAACAATGGCTGGGTTCCTTCAAGGGACGTCTGCCGGCGGTTCGTCCGTCGATCAAAACGCCGAAATCGGTCAAAGGGGTGGCGGTTCCCGTTGATCCGGCCTTGGCGGTGGCCAATCGGTTCGGCGTACTGGCGACGCAGAAGACCAGGTAGATCGACAAATGATTCCGCAACGTGTTGAGTTGGAGTCGAGCCGGGCGAGGCGCGTTTTTTGTTGGGCTGTCATCCCGAGCGTAGTCGAGGGATCTGATTTACGGAATAACGGTGGTTGCCCGGTCTAACCTGTGAATAGGGCTGGATTACCGGGCGGAAAGGAATACACATGAGCGAGAAGAAAGTTCGGATTGGATTTGTGGGCGTGGGCGGGATGGGGCAATGCGCGCATTTGAAAAATTACGTGACCTTGCCGAATTGCGAAGTGGTCGCGTTGGCAGAAATTCGCGAGGAGCTGGGCCGGAGAGTGGCGGCCAAATATAATATTCCCAAGGTCTACAAGGACCATGCGACGACGTTGGCGAATGAAAAGCTGGACGGGTTGGTGGCCTCCCAGCCGTTCACCCGGCATGGCACCCTGGTGCCGGAACTGCTCAAGGCCGGCCTTCCGATTTTTACTGAAAAACCCCTGGCCGGGACCCTCGAGATGGGCCAGAAGATCCTGAAGGCCCTCAAGAAGAGCGGAACCTGGCACATGGTTGGATATCACAAGCGGAGCGATCCGGCCACGATGTATGCCAAGGCGGAGATCGATCAGTTGAAAGCGTCGGGTGAGCTGGGCAAGATGAAGTATGTGCGGATCCTGATGCCGGCCGGCGACTGGGTGGCCGGGGGATTCAATGATTTGATCTCCGGGGGCGAGGGTGCCAAGGATTTGGTCTGGGATCCGCCGACGAAGTCGATGGACAAGACGGCCTACGACCAGTACATCTCGTTTGTGAACTACTACATCCACCAGGTCAACCTGATGCGGCATTTGCTGGGTGAAGCCTATTCCGTGAAGTATGCCGATCCGTCCGGCGTGTTGCTGGTGGGACAAAGCCTGAGCGGGGTACCCTGCACGATCGAGATGACACCTTATCAGAACTCCATTGATTGGCAGGAGTCGGCCCTGGTGGCGTTTGAACGCGGCTGGGTGAAGATCGAATTGCCGGCTCCGCTGGCCAATAACCGCCCGGGTACGGTGGAAATCTACAAGGATCCGGGCAAGGGAACCATACCGATGCGGTCGAGTCCGCAGTTGCCCTGGATTCACGCCATGCGCCAGCAGGCGATGAATTTCGTGGCCGCGATCGAGGGGAAGATCAAGCCCCTGTGTCAGGCCGAGGAAGCCATGGAAGATTTGAAGGTGGCCCGGCAGTATCTCAAGGCGTGGAAAGGCGTTTGAGAGGGCTCAAAAACTGGAAACGATACCATAGACAGGATGGGGTGGTATGTTTCCAAGGTAGGGCCGGCTCGCCGAGCCGGACGCGGCGCTTTCGGGCCTACTCCGCCGCAGTGAAGCCTCCGGCTACGAAGGCTGGACGAAAGCGCCCTACCAGTTGGGCCTCGATAAAACCAGAGATAAGATACTCATGAAACCGATAATCACCCCGGGCGAACGAGTGGTGCGCTGCCTCATCGGCGAGCCGGTGGATCATGTGCCATTCGGTATCGGTATCGGTTGGGCGCCGTGGGGCGAAACGCTGATGCGGTGGCAGGCGGAGTCCGGGAAGCCGGATCTGGATGTCGCCCGTGAACTGGGATTCGATATCGGTTTCCTGGGCGCCCCGGTGCAACTCGGATTCTGTCCGGGGTTTGAGCATCAGGTCGTGCGCGATGAAGGCGATCTGGTGGTGTATCGGGATTCGCGAGGAATCCTGATGCGCGGCCGCAAGGACGGGGGATCGATACCCGAATTCATCGAGTACCCGGTCTGCAGCTCCACGGATTGGGCGCGATTGAAAGCCACGCGGCTTAATCCGGATGATCCGGCCCGCTGGGAAGGCGCGGATTGGCCGGCCTTTCGCCAGCAGATCAAATCCTTGGGCGCGGCGGTTCAGGTCGGCACGTTCCCGTACGGTTTTTTTGGCACTCCCCGCGACCTGATGGGCGTTGAGGAACTGTCGGTTGGATTTTACGAGTCCCCCGAACTGATCCGAGAGATCATCAATCATCTGGCCACCGTTTGGCTGAGTGTGTATGAGCAGGCTAGCCGTCAGGTTCAAATCGATCATATTCATATTTGGGAGGACATGTCCGGGCGCCAGGGGTCGTTGTTGTCGCCGGTGATGGTCGAGGAATTCATGATGCCGGCCTATGATCGGATCGCGTCCTTTGCCCAGTCGCACGGGGTCCGGTTGATTTCGGTGGATACCGATGGGGATTGTTCGGAACTGGTGCCCGTGATGATGAAGCACGGGATTAACATGTTCTTCCCCTTCGAAGTTCAGGCCGGAAATGATGTCCGGGCCTATCGCCAACAATATCCCGAATTGGGAATCGTCGGCGGCTTGGACAAGCGCGCCCTGGCGGTGGGACCGGAGGCGATCGACCGGGAGGTGGACCGGGCCCGGGATATGGTGCGGGAGGGTCGGTACGTGCCGGCGTTCGATCATCTGATTCCCCCGGATGTGTCGTGGGTGAATTTTAAATATGCCGCGGAAAAAATCCGCGAAGTGTGTCATTCGGTTTAATACAGAAAAAGGAGAAGATTATGCCCTTGAAATGGAAGCGCGTGTGGGTGTCGGATGAAACCTTTGAGTCGGCCGGTGTATTCGATGTCGATGGCGACGGGGTTTTGGATATCGTGTCGGGCGCCTTTTGGTACAAGGGCCCTGACTTCCGGAAGAAAATCGAGATTGGCGAGGTCAAGAAATTTGGCGAATATTACGATGATTTCTCAACCATCCCCCTGGACATCACCGGCAACGGCCGGTTGGATTATGTGACCGGCGGCTGGTGGGGCAACAATTTGCGGTGGCGCGAGAATCCGGCGGATCCGACCAAGCCCTGGACGGAGCACATCCTGGCGGCCGAGACCGGCAATGTCGAGACCACCCGGGGTTGGGATATCGATGGCGATGGAATCATCGAGATCGTGCCGAACACCCCGCCGACGCGCACGGTGAAATTTTACAAATTAAAGACCGACAAAAACGGGAAAGGGACCGGTGAATTTACGGCTCACACCGCCTACGAATTCCCGGAGGGCAAGGGGCAGGGGCACGGGTTGGGATGTGGCGATATCGCCGGGAACGGGCGGAAAGACATCGTGCTTTGCAAAGGCTGGCTGGAAGCGCCGGCCAACCCGTTAAAGGGCGAATGGACCTGGCATGAGGATTTTCCGACTCCTCCCTGGGGCTGGGCGGCGAGCGTGCCGATGCTGGTGGTGGATGTGAATGGCGATGGGTTGAACGACCTGATTGTCGGCAACGCGCACGGCTACGGCTTATGGTGGATGGAGCAGGTGAAGGGCAAGGACGGCAAGCGTAGTTGGAAAACCCATGCGATCGATCCGTTCAATGCGCAGTATCACGATCTGATGTGGGTGGATATCGATGGGGACGGCCAGTGCGAATTGGTGACCGGCAAACGGCATCGCGCCCACTGTGGGAATGAGGCGGGCGAATGGGATGATCTCGGGATCTATTATTTCAAATGGACCGGCGATGCCTTTGCCAAACAGGTGATCGATTACGGTCCGATCGGCGAGGGCCAGGGATGCGGCATTCATTTTGCCGTGGCCGACCTGCGCAAGACGGGGCGGCTGGATATCGTGGCTCCCGGCAAGGATGGGTTGTACATCTACTACAACGAAGGTTTGGAAAAGGCGTGAATTTGAATAAGGCAGGTCATCGGGGAATGACCCGTAACCCGCCTTGATTCAACTGTTGGGAAACTTTTTCGATGAGCTTGAGGCCGCCGCAGGTCCTTTCTGCGGCGGTCTTTTTTTCTGGAGTTTTGCCGTCGAAGGAAATCTGGTCGCCATCTTTTACCGTGCGAGTTTATCCATGCACTGGTTGGCGATAGCGGCGGAGGGGGTATTTTGCACCAGATATAGCGCTCCTCCGGTCAATTGGCCCGCATCAAGTCGGCGCCGAAATTCAGGATACTCCACAGCCAGGATCAGCGGGGTGTCGCCGGCTCGTCGCCGCAGGTCGGGCAGCGCTTCGATCGCCGGGGGATACCCCTTGTCGTCGCCCAGAACCAAAGCTTTAAGTCCCTTGACCCTGCAGACGGCTTCCAGGAGGTGTCGCCCGTTCCCGTGGAGATGCGTAATTCCGCCATCAAACTGAGCAAATGTGCGCTCCAGCAGGGGGCGACCCCACTCCTCGAAATACTCGACGGATGTCAGATGAAACGGATCGACACTTTCACTGATAATCCGACCGGGCAGCCATTGTGCCCCAAAGGCACAGGTGCCACCGGCCAGAAGTGGGATATGGGAGAAGAAGCTTTGTTGGATGGCGAGGTTGACGGTGTAGCCCAGTTCCATCGCCTTCCGAATTTGATCCGGGTGATCCAGCAGGTCCATATAGGTTTTTGTGGCACCCACGAGTTCAAAGACGAAGTTAAGTCCATTGATCAAAATTAAATGACTGATGCCGAATTTGCCCCGGGCACCTTCCTCGAATCGGTCCAACTGACGTTCATAGCGTTGAAACCACATATTGTTCGGGGTGAATGAGAGGCGGGCGAATTCATCCCATGATTCGAGCAAGGGAAAGACCATGGAAGATATCCAGCCGGTAGTGGCATCGCACGTGAAGCGGACTTCGCTGCCCAGGACCCCGCCGTATAGACCCTGATCGAATTCACTGAGGTAGGCACAGGGGATCGAATCATCTTCCAAGCGAGACCATTCCGACAAATAGCCATCCCAGAAGGCGATGCGTTCCGAAGGATCGGGATAACCGCAGGGCCCATCGGCATGGGTACGTTTGAATTCTTGGAGCGAGGGATGGGGGATGGAAAATGCCGCGCATAAACCCTCTGGCGTCCGGCGCTCGTAAAAAGTGCGCAGTCGGGATACTACGGAGTCCGCGTTGGGTTTATAGGCCAGCATTGATTACTCCTGCAACCGGCGTCCGGCGCCGGCAGGTGATTAAGGTTCGCCAAACACAAAATCGAGTGTGTTCTCACTGCTCACCCGGGCGCGCAAGGCGGGAGGCAGCGCGCGCAAGGCTTGGATCTCGTCGGCATATTGGCCTTTGAGTTTGAACTCCCGATAAAGGCCCTCGCCTTCTTTGCGGCGGCAGATCCATGAATAGGCCGGCGAATCGGTTCCCCAGAGCAGGGTGTCGGGGAACATTTCGCACAGGGTTTGCAGCACCTTGACATGGTTGGAAAAGTCGACATCGACAAACCCTTCTGCCGGGTATGGGTTTCCGATCAGCCCGCGGACCGACTCGACCTGGATTTTCAAGGCGGCGGTGTCGACCCATACGTTGGGTGCTGCCTGTGCCCGGGTCAACCATTCCCGGCTGAACAACAGGCAATGCGCCAGGCAAAACCGGAGGTTGGGTCGACGTTCGATGATTTTGAAAATGTCGGCGGCCTGGGAATAGTCTTCCCCCGGCAAGGTCGTGGTGTGAAACAAGAGGGGTAAATCATGCGCTTGAGCTAAATCGAGCAAGGCCTGTCCTTCCCCTAACAGTGCACGGGCGGGGGACTGACATCCCACCGGGTTGACCTTGATGCCATACACCGGGTATTCGGCCAGGAGTGATTCCAACGTTTGAATTTGGGCCGGGATGCACCGCGCCGGGTCAATGCTCACGAACGGCAGAAATCGGCCGACGAGTTCCGGGCAGTAGTCATATAATTCCCGGAAGAGGAGACGGTTTTCGCCGGCATACGGCGATGGGGATAGGGGCTTTTGGGCCGGAACCAGGATCCCTTCGAGGAGCGGTGCGGCTTCAAAAAAAAGATCCGCCGTGAAAGGAAAGACAACGGTGACATCGACCCCGTATTGTTGCTGTTGGCCCCATAATCCCTCGAGAGTTTGCGCATACGGATATTCCTGCAAAGCATAGGCTTTCAACGAAATACCCGCATGCGTATGGGCGTCGAGGGTTTTCCCCTTCAGGAGGGCGCGAGTCAGGCGCGGGGGGGCCAAGGATGGGCTCCTTTCCAGGGCTGTGGATCCAGGCGAAGGGGCACATTGTAATCGAAATCGTCGGCCACTTTACCCAACACATGCAGCTCACTGCGCAGGATTTGAAGGATGGAGGCCGGCACGAGCGGCGTAACGGGACCATGCGCAGCCAGTCGGGTGATGAATTTCTGCCAGGCGAATCCGCCGCCGGCATAGCCGCAATTCCAGAAGCTGACGAGTTTTGAGTTTTTCAGGTCGCGCGGGCCGATGGTATAGGCCTTGGACGGCACATAGGAGCAATCCCCCGCGCCGGCATTGTCGGCATACACACAACTTTGTGCAATGGTAAGGGGATGCAGTTCCACCAGTCGGGCTCCGGCTTTCAGGTAGGCATTGATATCGTTGCCGAACTCATGTCCGAGATGGGATTCGAAAAAGGCGATATGCCCGCACCAGCCGATGCCCCCGTAGCAGACATCCGCGCCACCCAGATCCTCGATCATCCGGCTGTAATCCTTGATGTTGTGTTTACCCGGGAAATGAATCTGCTTTTCGGGCATGCGCAGTTTGGGGTCGATCTGGGAAAAGAAGTCGCGCCTCATCCAGTACTGGAAGCCGCCCGGCCAACTCTCGGGTGCCGAATTGCCGTCCTGATCGGCCCATTCATCCATATTGAACGTGTGGACGTTCCGGCAGTTGATGCCCATCATGTTGATCAGGTGTGCCAGCCAGCGGTAATGGGGCCAGGGGGCCGGCAGGATGACGACGTAAGGGCGTTTGGAATCGGCTGCACGCTTCAGACCGGCTGCGACATGGGTTACGAATTGGAAAAAGAAATTCGAGTCATCCTCGAGGATCCGTATCTTGAAATTCGGATTGGGATGTTTGCAGAAATCCTTGCGTTTTATTTTGCGAATCCGGGCACACACCTTTTGATCGCGAAAAGACAGGAATTGAGCCGGCTCAAAAAACCAATCATTATTCATATCGTGCCCCCGTCGTCAGTTTGGAATATTATTTACCAACCTTGCAGGTTTAAACTCTATCACGTCGAATTCAAATTTTTCAAGAATTTGTGTGTCTTATCGGATTGATTCTTCATTGACCCGCACCCGGTAACTCGTTAGGCTACCCCATCAAACGGCGGGGAACCGCCATAAGGAGGTTTTTATGGACAATATGCCCCAAACGGAAGAGCAAGCGAAGAAACTGTGCCAGAACATGTTGAATACCGCGATTGAAGTCATCACCAAACCGGCGGAGTTCTTTCGAGGCATGGCAAAGACCGGGGGCTTTGTCGAACCCCTGATATTTATGGTCGCCACGGGCGTCATCTCGGGCGTGATTCGGGCCGTCTTGGGTCTGTTTCACTTTGGCATGATAGGTTCCACCATGGCCGCATTGGCCTCGATCATACTCGTGCCGGTTTTCGTGCTCATTTTTGGGTTCGTCGGGGCGGCGATTCTGTTCGGGATATGGAAACTGATGGGTTCAAACGAATCCTATGAAACCGCCTACCGTTGCGGTGCTTATGCTTCAGCCATCAGCCCCATCCTGGCGGTTCTGGGCGTCATCCCGTACGTTGGCGGCCTGATCGGGTTGGCGTGGATGTTGTTCCTGCTCGTAAACGCCAGCGTGGAAGTCCACAAGATCGCGGCCAAAACCGCCTGGATGGTGTTCGGAATCATTACGGCCATTCTGGCCCTGATGTCCACCTGCAGTGAGATTACCGCCCGCCGGATGCAAAGACAGATGGGCTCCTGGCAACGGGAATTCGGCAGCTCGGGCAGAGCCACCTCCGCTGATGATGCCGCCAAAATCCAAGCGGCCATGATGCAGGCCATGCAGGCTGAAATGGCCAAACAGGCCAAGGAAGCCAAAGAAACCAATAAGCCGGCGGACGAATAGAACGAATCATTCGACATGGCACGCTATGAATTAGTCTGGGCGGATGAATTTGACATCCCGGGTCGTCCGAATTCCCAGAATTGGACCTACGAGCAGGGGTTTGTCCGGAATCAAGAACTGCAATGGTATCAGCCTGAAAACGCCTGGTGCGAAAACAGCCTCTTGATCCTCGAAGCCCGCCGCGAGCGCTGCCGGAATCCGAAACACAAAGCCGACAGTCCCGACTGGATGGAAAACCGGCCGCAGGCCGAATATACTTCGGCCAGTCTCATGACCAAGGGCCTGCATGATTGGACGTATGGCCGATTTGAAATCCGGGGCCGGTTGGATACGCGGGCCGGGCTTTGGCCCGCCTTTTGGATGCTGGGGCTGCAGGGGGAGTGGCCGGCGTGTGGCGAGATTGACATCATGGAGTATTTCAAAGGGATGTTATTGGCCAACGCCTATTGGGGCAGTGGGGTCCGCTGGACGCCGATCGGGTGTGGAACGAAAAGAGCTTTGACCCAGTTTTCAGATCCGAAGTGGGCCTCGCTGTTTCACGTCTGGCGGATGGATTGGACCCGGCAGGAGATCAAGCTGTATTTGGATGATCAGCTTTGGAATCGGGTTTATTTGCGGGGAACCGCCAATCAGGATGCGGAGGGACGAAACCCATTTCGCGCACCTCACTACTTGATTTTGAATCTGGCGGTGGGTGGGACCGTTGGAGGGGATCCCTCGGCGACGGAGTTCCCCGCCCGGCTGGAAGTCGATTATGTGCGGGTTTACCAGTAATTTTCTTTGAAAAACCATTGTCAGCGCCCGGTTTATCTGATAGATATTCGTGTTTTCACTCATCGATAAGGGCGCTGTTTGAACTTGGGGTTCGAACGGGGGATTTTCCTGTCCACCTTTCGTGGGGTGTGGCCGGCCGGACGGATGGGTGGGGGAAACCCTAACGCGCGACTGACCCGCGCCGTAATCGAGAGGCTTGATTATGAAAGATGTAGCGGTGAGTGATGTCAGAACCTTCGCCTTGCTGGGGCATACGGCCAGCGGCAAGACCACCTTGATTGACGCCCTGCTCTATAAGATGGGGGTCAATGACCGACAGGGATCAGTGGACACCGAATCCAGCATGGCAGATTACACGGATGAGGAAAAGGGTCGAAAAATCACCATCCATGCCAAGTCTTTTGGCGGGGTCTACAGCGCGGCAGGGCGCAAATACGGGATGGTGATGTGTGATACTCCCGGTTTCATGGATTTCTTTGGCCAGGTGATATTGGCCACTCGGGCGGTCGAATCCGCGGTGGTGCTGGTGGATGCCCATTCCGGACTGCAGGTCGGCTCCCATCGGTCCTGGAAACAGACCGAGACGATGAAAATGCCGCGCGCGATCGTGATTTCCGGTTTGGATCGTGAGAACGCCTCTTTCGAAAAGACCCTGGCAGCGATTCAAGCGGCCTGGGGTCCGCAGTGTCTTCCGGTGACGATCCCGCAAGCGGATCTGAAGGGGGTGTCGGACATCCTGGGCGCAACGGCCGCGGCGGACTTGGCGGATGCACGGACCCGCTTGATGGAAGTGGCGGCGGAAACGGACGATGCCCTGATCGAAAAATTCCTGGGCGGCGAACTCCTGACCGCGGATGAGTTGGCGAGTGGGCTGAAAAAAGCCTTTTTGAAATGTTCGTTTGTGCCGGTATTCGCCTGTGCCGCGCCGAAAAATCTGGGGATTAACGAACTGCTGAATGGAATCACCCGGATCTTTCCTTCGCCTCTCGAGAAGCCCATGGTCAATGCCGAAGGCAAGCCGGTGGCGGTCGGACCCGAGGCGCCGTTTGTCGGTTATGTCTGGCGGACGGTTAACGATCCCTTCATGGGGCAGTTGACGTTTGTCCGGGTTTGCGGAGGCACCTTGCGGAGCGATTTGGAAGCCGTGAACGTGACGCGGGAAGGCAAAGAGCGGATGGCCAACGCGTTGGAAGTCAACGGACGCAAGCAGACGGCGGTGGAAACGGCGATGGCCGGGGATATCGTGGCGCTGGCGAAACTGAAGAACACGAAACTAGGCGACGCGTTGTGCGCGGCGGGGACCGTAGTGAATTTCGCCCCGCTGGCGTTCCCCCATCCGGTGATCTGGCAGTCGGTGGTGGGCAAGACCCAGGCCGATGAGGATAAGATCGGCACCGCGCTGGCGCGGATCACGGATGACGATCCCACTCTGCATGTCGAGCGCAATACCGATACGCACGAGACGATTTTGTCGGGCGCCGGGGATGTGCAATTGGCGGTGGCGGTGGAACGGATGAAGAAGCGGAGCAATGTTGAGGTGGTGCTCAGCACGCCCAAGGTTCCTTACAAGGAAACCGTCACGGCCCGGGGTGAAGGCCATTACAAGCATAAGAAGCAGACAGGGGGCCGGGGCCAGTATGGCGAGGTGTATCTGAGAATTCAACCCCGTCCGGCGGATGACGAGGAATGGTTTGAAGATGCGGTTGTGGGCGGCGTGATTCCCGGGAACTTCATGCCGGCGATTCAGAAGGGATTTGTCGAGGGCATGACCCGGGGCCCGTTGGCGGGTTGCCCGGTGTCCAATGTCAAAATCTCCGTGTATGACGGATCCTACCACGACGTGGATTCCTCGGAAATCGCCTTCAAGATTTCCGGCGCGCGGGCTTTGAAGGATGGGATGATGAAGGCCAAGCCGGTTCTATTGGAACCGATCATGACGGTGCGGATCACGGTGCCCGATCAATTCATGGGCGATGTGAATGGCGACTTGAGCCATCGTCGGGGGCGTGTGATTGGAATGGAGAGCGACGAAGGGCACCAAGTGATTCTGGCGGAAGCGCCGCAGGCCGAAATGTTCCGTTATTGCGCCGAATTACGGAGCATGACCGGCGGTAAAGGCAGTTTCGATATGAGCTTTGCCCGGTACGACATTGTGCCCAGCAACATCGCCCAGAAGATTATTGCCGAAGCGGCCAAGCACAAGCAGGAAGAGGAGGAATGACCGGGGGAGGTGATCCTCGAACCTGGTCGCCGTGCCGGTTATGCCCACGCCAGTGTGGAGTGGACCGGGCGACAAATCGGGTCGGATATTGCGGTGCCGGAGCCCATTTGCAGGTCTACCGGTCCGGGCCGCATACCGGCGAAGAGCCCCCGATTTCGGGAGACCGGGGTTCCGGCACGATTTTTTTCAGCCGGTGTACCCTGCGATGCTGTTACTGTCAGAACCACCCCTGGAGCCAGGAAGGGCAGGGGGCGGAATGGACGGAGGCGGACCTGGTTCGGGAGTTGATCCGGTTGCGAGAGGTGGGTTGCCACAATTGGAATCTGGTCAGTCCGACGCCCTGGTTGCCGGTGATCCTGCTGGCGTTGGAGCAGGCGCGGGCGGGGGGACGGATTCCGGTGGTCTATAACACCAGCGGATATGAGCGGCCGGAGATGATTGCGGCGCTGGGCGGCGCGGTGGAGGTGTATCTGACGGATTTGCGGTATGCCCGCCCGGAGACGGCCGGGGCGGCCTCGGATGCGGCGGATTATGTGGGGGTCAGCCGGAGGGCGCTGAAAGCCATGTGGCGCGCGACGGGTCCGCTGGATCTTGACGAGAACGGGATTGCCCGACGAGGAACGATTTGCCGGATCCTGATTTTGCCGGGGCATGCGGATGAAGCGGTCGAGTCGTTGGAGTGGGTGGCACGGGAAATCGGGACGGGTCTTGCGATCAGCCTGATGGCCCAATATACACCGGCGTACCGCGCGCTCGCGATGCGGCCCTGGAATCGGGGAATCACGAGGTGGGAATATCGGAAAGTCACGGAAGCGATGGATGCCCTGGGTTTTTCCCTGGGTTGGGTCCAGGAATTTGGCGGCCCGCCGCCTGACGGTCTGTTGGGGCATACGATGCCGCCGGGTCCGGCCGCATCGGAGACAACAGTCTCCGGCGAGTGACGAAAAAGTTTAATACAAAAAAGAAACGACAAGCGAGGACAAGATGAGTGGTCATAGTAAATGGAAAACGATTCAGCATAAAAAAGGGGCGGCGGACGCCAAGCGCGGCAAAGTGTTCAGCCGGATGAGCAAGGAATTGATGATGCTCGCCAAGGCCGGAGGCGGAAGTCCCGACACCAATGCCGCCCTGCGGACAACGATCACCAAGGCCCGCGCGGCGAACATGCCGATGGATAACATTGAGCGGGCGATCAAAAAGGGAACCGGCGAGTTGGAAGGCGCGACCCTGGAAGAGATCATTTACGAGGGGTTTGCCGAAGGCGGCGTCGGGTTGGTGGTGAAGATTCTGACGGACAACAAGAACCGGGCGGCGGCCGAGATCCGGCATGTTTTCACCCGCAACAACTCTAGCTTTGCCGCGCAGGGCTCGGTTTCACGCGAGTTCCGGCGCCGGGGCCAGATTTATGTGCCCGTGGCGGGAGCCGATGAAGAGAAGTTGATGAACACCGCGTTGGAAGCCGGAGCCGAGGATATGCGGCAGGATGGCGACAATTTTGAAATCCTGACCGAACCGGGTGTTTTCCCGACGGTGATGGAAGCGCTGGAAAAGGCCGGGTTTAAGACTGAGGATTCCGAGGTTCGGTTTGTGCCGGACACGTATGTTCCGGTGACCGAGCCGTCCGTGGCTAAGGCGGTGATGCGGTTTGTCGAGGCGTTGGAAGAAAACGACGACGTGCAGGACGTTTACACCAACATGGACATGGACGACAGCCTGCTGGCGAAGCTCGAGTAAGGCGGACTGAGACCATGGCGGAAACGACTGTGCGGGTGTTGGGGATCGACACGGCTTTGCGGACCACGGGGTTCGCCGTGATCGAGGCACAAGGCAGCCGTCTGCGAGCCGTTGAATATGGCCTGATCCGCCGGGGCGCCCAGGCGCCGCATTCCGAATGCTTGTGCCATCTGGCGAAAGGCTTGGAAGAAGTCATCGTTCGGGCCGGTCCGACCGAAGTGGCGATCGAGGGTGTGTTTTTCTGCAAGAACGTCAAGACGGCGGTCTTGCTGGGGGAGGCGCGCGGGGTGGCGATTGCGGTCTGTGCCGCGCACGACCTGCCGATTTATGAGCTGGCTCCCCGCCGGGTCAAGCAGGCGGTGGTGGGATACGGCGCGGCGGACAAGGAACAGGTTCGCCGGATGGTGATGACGATACTGGGGTTGGACCGGGAACCGGAGGAGGACAGCAGCGATGCGCTGGCGATTGCGATCGCGCATCTGCATCAGCGTTCTACGGTCAGCGCCCTGGCCCCGAAGTCGCTCTAAAGGAATGCTTATGAATGTACAGGACTTGTCGAAATTTCAGGTCGACGCGTTGGCGGAAATTGCCGCCGCCGGGACTTTGGCCGATGTGGAGACCTTGCGGATCAAATATATCGGACGCAACGGGTTGTTGCAGGGGATCATGCAGGATCTCAAAACGGTTCCGCCCGCCGAACGGCCGGAATTCGGACGCCAGGCGAATGTCTTGAAACAAGCCCTGGGTGAAGCCTTGGATCAACGGCGGGGAACTTTGCAGGCGTCCGCCGCGCAAACCGGCCTGCGGCTCGATACCACCCTGCCCGGTTTATGGCGGGGCCTGGGCCGACGCCATCCCATCACCTGCGTGATCGAGGAGGTCGCCCGGATTTTTTCGCGATTGGGTTTCACCGTGGCCGATGGGCCGGATATCGAGACGGAATATCATAATTTCGATGCGCTCAACACTCCGGCGGATCATCCGTCACGGGACATTCAGGATACCTTCTGGCTGGAGGGCGGGGACCGGTTGTTGCGGACCCAAACGTCGCCCGTGCAAATCCGCGTGATGGAAAGTCAACCGCCCCCCATCCGCATTATCGCACCCGGCCGGTGTTATCGGCGTGACACGACCGATGCCACCCATTCGGCCAACTTTCACCAGGTCGAGGGGCTCTATGTGGATCACCGGGTATCGATGGCCGACCTCAAGGGGGACATCACTTTTTTTGCCCGCGAGATGATGGGCGCCGATGTCAAGGTCCGGTTCCGTCCACACTTTTTCCCTTTCACCGAACCCAGTGTGGAATATGATTTCTCGTGCCACATGTGCCATGGGCGGGGCTGCCGCGTCTGCAAAAACAGCGGGTGGATCGAGATTTCCGGCGCCGGCATGGTCGATCCCCGGGTTTTCAAAATCGTCGGGATCGATGCCACGCAGTTCACCGGCTATGCCTTCGGCATGGGGGTTGAACGCATCGCCATGATCAAGTACGGAATCGAAGATATCCGCCACCTGTACGAAAACGATCTGCGTTTTCTCGAACAATTCGCCTGATTTTTCCGGGAGATTTATCCATGCGTGTACCCATCAGTTGGTTGAAAGACTATGTCGATATCACTCTGACCCCGGCGGAGCTGGCCGATCGATTGACCTTTTCCGGTCTGGAGGTGGAAGGGATCGAAACAGTCGGATCCGATTACGCCGGTTTGATCGCCGCCGAAGTCCGGGCCATCGCCCCCCATCCGAACGCGGACAAACTGCGAATTTGCAAGGTGTTCGACGGAAGCGGAGAACTCAGTGTGGTCTGCGGCGCCTGGAATTTCAGTGAAGGCGCCAAGGTGATTCTGGCTCCCATCGGATGTCAGTTGCCGAACGGGATGAAGATCAAGCCCGCCAAAATCCGGGGCGAGCCGTCCTCGGGAATGCTCTGTGCCGCAGATGAACTGGGCTTGTCCGATGATCATTCCGGGCTGATGTTACTCCCGCCGGAGACGGTTCCCGGCACTCCCGCGTCCGCGCTATTGGGTCCGCCCGAGACGGTGCTGGTCGTGGAAGTAACGCCCAACCGGCCGGATTGTTTGAGCCTGATCGGCATTGCCCGCGAAGTAGCGGCCCTGACCGGCGCCCGTTTAAAAATTCCTGAAATCCCGGCAAACGAGTCCGGAACTGAGATCAGCGACGTGATCCGGGTGACGGTCGAGGATGCCAAAGGGTGTCCGCGCTATACGGCCCGGGCAATTCGCGGGGTGAAAGCGGCCGAGAGCCCGGAGTGGATGAAGAAGCGGTTGACCCTGGCCGGTGTCCGGCCGATCAGCAATTTGGTCGACATCACCAACTACGTGATGCTGGAATGCGGGCAACCGTTGCATGCCTTTGATTATCGGCTGCTCCAGGGCGGACAGATTATCGTGCGACGCGCGCGGGCGGATGAAGCCTTTGCCACCTTGGACGGAATTCAGCGGCCGATTACTCCCGAGATGCTGATGATCGCCGATGCCAGTCGGCCGGTCGCCTTGGCCGGGATCATGGGCGGCGCGGGGCGTGAAATCCAAAGCGATACCTCCGACGTTCTGCTGGAAAGCGCCTGCTTTCTCGGGTCGGATATTCGCAAAACCGTCCGCAAACTGAATTTGTCCACCGAATCCTCTTATCGGTTCGAACGGGGTGTTGATCCTTTCCTGAGCGATTGGGCCGGACGCCGGGCCGCTCTCTTGATGGTCGAACTGGCGGGGGGCCGTCTGGTGCGCGGGGTGGTGGATGTGTTTTCCACGCCGCCGTCACCGCGGCGGATGGAATTGCGGTTTCAGAAAGCCCGCGACCTCTTGGGCGTGGCGATGGACGATGAGCGCATGATCGCGATTCTGGCCTCCCTCGAGATCGTTTGCGAGCAGCGAGCGGCCGATCGATGTACCGTGCGCATTCCCAGTTGGCGGGCCGATCTTGAATTGGAGGCCGACCTGATTGAGGAACTGGTCCGGATCGACGGGTTGGACAAAATTCCCGTCCTGGCGCCGGCGGCGCGATTAGTGCCGGGTGCGAACGAGAAACTTTGGCAAGCCGAAACCGGGGTGCGCAACCTCCTGGTGGGTTTGGGCGCCACGGAAGTCATGCATTACAGCTTTGTGTCCGGCAAATTCATGGATCAATTTGATACCACCGATACCGACCGCCGGGTGGTTCTACCCCTGCCGATCAGTGCCGATCACACTACCCTGCGCAACGGGCTGATTCCCCAGATGGTGGATGTCTTGGGACGGAACCGTGCGCGTCAGGTGGCCGATGCGGTTCTGTTCGAATTGGGCCGGGTGTTTTTCAAAAAAGCCGATGGAACTTACGGGGAAGAGACGCGGGTCTGCGTGGGGTTGATGGGTTCGGTGGGGCGTCTGGCCACCACCCGGCAGGCTGCGCCGACGGCGGACGAAGTGTTACAATGGGGCAAGGGATTTTTAATGGAACTCTGCCGCGCAGCACGGGTTCCGACGCGCAAGTCGGGCGGGTTGCGTCTGCTCCAGGTTGATTTTTCCCCGTTGGAATTGCCCTATGGCGAACCGGGAGGGGCTTTGTCGGTTTCGATCGAAGGCCGTTCGGCGGGGGTATTAACTTTGATGCGGCGGACGCTGATGACCGAGTGGCGGATTCAGGATCCCGTGGTGGTTTTTGAAATCGCACTCCCGGCGTTGACGCCGCATATGGCCGATGTTCCGGCGGTCAAGCCGGTCTCGGTTTATCCCCTGGTGATGCGCGACCTGGCGATGACGGTGGATGAGTCGATCCGGCACCAGCAGGTGGTGGATGTAATCCGGTCCGCCGCGCCAACGGAATTGATCGACATCCGTCTGTTCGATATCTATCGGGGAAAGAATCTGGGCGAAGGCCGCAAGAGCCTGGCCTATCGGTTCACCTATCAATCCAACAAGAAGACGCTGACCGATGAAGAGGCCAATAAGTTGCATGAGGGCATCATGCAAACCGTCACCCGGGAATTAAAAGCGGAAATTCGCGCGGGGTGAGGGCTTCACGGGGAAGAGCGGCCGATAGGCTGTAGATGTTTAGGCTGTTAGGTTGAAATCAATTTGCATCTCTCATTGATGACCGCGCAGTCCAGCGCAGTCACTGACCGCCAGGAGGAGGCGTCATTTTCTGGATTGATGTATTCGATGCGCCTCTGGTATTCTCTCCCCATAAAGTACTACTCAAGACGATCTTGAGATGCACATGCCCATACTGTCTGAAAAGCGATTTCCTGTCAGTCAGTGATCTCCAAGGTAGTTCCACACAAGGAGCAAAAGCATGAGTACCGCCTGCACGTTGCCCTCCCATTGCTTTCTTCCATTACTAGAGGACGCACCCCATCTAGAAAATGATGGGGATCGCAGAAATCCCAACAGGAGGCAGGATGATATGAAAACGATCCCATTTCACTCCGGACATGGGGCATGGTTTGGGCTGGTCGCAGGGTTATTGTGCTGGGCGGGTTCCGCACATGGCGTGACGTTCTCTCCCATCTCACCCTCAATCGTCAGTGACACCTACGCGGATCTGGTCATCCTCCAGATCGACGGACTGACCAACGGGGAGACGGTCGTGATCGACAAATATCTCGATGCCAATACTAACGGCGCTATTGACGACACCGACTGGCTGGTGCAGAGCTTCCGGTTAACGGACGGACAGGTGAACGGCTTCGGCGGAGCGACTAACATTAACATCCCCTACGATTCGAATTCGACGAACGGATCGATCACCGCCAAGCTGGACTTTTTTATGGCGGGCATCGAGCAGAGATTTGTCGGGACGTGTCTCTTCAGACTTTCCAGTCCGACAAATCGCTTTGCCGCATTGACCAACTCTTTTTCGGTCACCCATACCCCTTACGCGCAAGGAATCACCGGCAAAGTTCAATGCAATGGTACGAATGTCCCTTACGCCGGCATCTTAACGTTCGCATCCTCGTCCGATGGCGGACCGATTGCCGAGACGGTTGCGGACGGGTCCGGAACCTACACCGTCAAGGTCGCGCCCGGTGCGTATACGATGTGGGCCTTCAAGAGCAATTACGTCTTTGACACGGGCGAGACGCCGCTTCTCGCCGTGAACGCAAGCACCACAGTCACCAATGACCTGAACCTGATCTCGGCCACCTGTTGCATCTCCGGCAGATTCGTTGACGCCACCAACACCAGCATGGGATTGCCGGGCATCTTTGCGATGGCGTCGTCCGGCAACCTGTTCGTCTTTAGTTTCACCGATACCAACGGCAATTTTACCTTGCCTGTCACGGAGGGCCTGTGGGATGTGAGCTCGGATGATCAGGAATTTCCCTCCTATGGCTATCTCCGCTTGAAGAACAGCCAGCCGCTAGTTGATACCACTACGGGCAATAAAAGCGTAACCAACGCTTTCCCACGGGGCACTGCTTTGTTCTACGGCACCGTTACGGACGATCAGAATCACCCTCTGTCGGGGGTATCGCTGTGGGCTGTCGACGAAGGCCGACAATATGAAGGGGACGTTATGACCGATTCGAACGGCAACTACGCGGTCGCCGTTTTAGCCGGAAATTGGGGCGTGGAGGTTGACCCTGTTGCCGGCATTATCTTCTCTGAAGCTCACACCAACATTACGGATGGTCAGGCGGTGCGCGTGGATTTCAAGGGATCCGCAATCACGACGGTCAGCGGCTGTGTTTTCGGCGGCGGAGGTCCGGTGAGTGGGATCAATGTTGAAGTGGCCACCCTCTCGTTCGAGGGAGGTGACTGGCACCCGCAGCAGAGTTATGGAGGGGATACTGATTCCAACGGCAACTACTCTGTTACCGTCCCGCCCGGCACCAATTATTACGCGTGGGTCAATCTGCAGCAGGGATCTCCCTGGTTATTCCAAATCTACAGCAATGCGTCGGAAGCATCCGGCGCCACAGTGATCACGGCCCTGACCAATGCCCCGGCCACGAACATCAATTTTAACCTGCAGGCTGGAACGACCGTCAGCGGTTGCGTGCGAGGAGACGGCATTCCGCTGGCTGGCATCCACGTGAATGTGGGCACCATCACGATCCAGCAAGGAGGCGGGTGGGACTGGGAACAGCAATATGGCGGCAATGACACGGACTCCAATGGCAACTACTCCATTACCGTCCCGCCGGGCACCAACTATTATGTACAGGCTAATCCAAATCAAGGGTCTCCCTGGCTGGGCCAGTTCTACAGTAATGCCACGGACATTAGTGGGGCCATAGGGGTAAAGGCTCTGGCCAACACCCCCGCCACGAACATCAACTTCAATCTCCAGGCGGGAACGACCGTCAGCGGTTGCGTGAGAGGAGATGGAGTTCCACTGGCTGACATCCACGTGAATGTGGGCACCATCGCGATCCAGCAAGGAGGCGGGTGGAACTGGACCCAGCAATATGGCGGCAATGGCACGGACTCCAATGGCAACTACTCCATTACCGTCCCGCCCGGCACCAACTATTACGTGCAGGCTAATCCAAATCAAGGATCCCCCTGGCTAGGCCAGTTCTACAGCAACACTACGGAGGTGTCCAGCGCCACGGTGATTAAGGCCCTGATCAATATCCCGGCCACGAATATCAACTTCAATCTCCAGGCGGGAACGACCGTCAGTGGCCATGTGTTTGGTAACGGCGGTCCGGTGAGTGGGATCAATGTTGAAGTGGGCACCATCTCGTTCGAAGGAGGAGGTTGGCACCCGCAGCAGAGTTACGGAGGGAATACTGATTCCAACGGTAACTATTCCGTTACCGTTCCGCCCGGTACCAACTATTACGCGTGGGTCCATCTGCAGCAGGGATCCCCCTGGTTATTCCAAATCTACAGCAATGCGACGGATGCTTCCAGCGCCACCGTGATTGCGGCCCTGACCAATGCCCCGGCCACGAACATCGACTTCAACTTGCGGCAGGGGACGACCGTCAGTGGCTGCGTGCGGGGTGGCGGTTTGCCTCTGGAAGGGATCAATGTTCAGGTGGGCACCCTGATTTTCAACCCCGGCGGCTGGTGGGATTGGCAGCAAGCGTACGAGGGGCGTACGGATTCCAATGGCTACTATAGCGTTATCGTTCCGTCCGGCACCAACTATTACGCGCAGGCCAATCCACCCCAGGGATCCCCCTGGTTGCAACAACTTTACAGCAATGTCACGGATGCATCCAGCGCCACGATCATTGCAGCCCTGACCAACGCCCCAGCCACGAATATCAATTTCAATCTTCAGCAGAATACTCCTTTGCAGATAAACACCACTTCGTTGCCCATCGGTACAAACGGCGGCTTTTACAGCCAGACACTTCAGGCGTCGGGCGGTCAGCCTCCGTATTGCTGGTCAATTCCGGGGTATTCCGCCGACCCGCCTCCCCATCTGGGTTTGGCGCCCAGCGGTGTTCTTTCCGGCACGCTCACCACCACCCCCGGCATGTCGGATCCTTTTTACGTGCTGGTGACGGATGGCGCGATGAACACAGCCGACCAAATCCTGTCGCTGGAGATCGTCAATCCGCCGTTGGTGATCACCAATGTTGCTTTGCCGAACGGCACATTAGGCGCGCCGTACAGCGCGCAACTCAGCGCGACCGGCGGACAGCCGCCTTATACCTGGCAGATGGCTTTAGGTTCAGCCCATCTGCCGACGAACTTGATGCTCAACTCAAGCAGCGGTCTCATTTATGGCACGCCGCAGACAAACCGAGTGGCTCCGTTTCCGTTCAAAGTGCAAGTGACAGACGCGAGTTTTGTGACGACGAACAAAGTTCTTTCAATCACCATCAATTGCAGGCCCGTTCTGAGTTCGCCGTGCTGGGTGACGAACCGATTCGAAATGCGGCTCACGGGTGCTTCTAATCAGAATTACACGGTACAGATGTCCACCAACTTGAGTTCCACCAATTGGATTTCCCTGTTCATCACGAACAATATTACGACCAATTCATTTCTCCTGAACGATGCCTGTGCGACCAACAAGCACTGCTTTTATCGCATTTGGATCGAGCCGTAAGGGATGGGGGTGGAGATGGAGAAGTAGATCACCCACCCATGACAGGCATCCGGTCAGAGATCATCGACACTCGGCACCACATCAGGTTCCGCACATCTAACGGATGGAGTGCTCGCCCGAAGAGCTACAAACGCGACAAATCAGAACGGCCTGCCAAACATCAATCGGATTTCGCCCCATTCGGACAATCCGTCCTGGCCTTCAAATTCTTTGGTGCCGATGGACACCAAGCCGGTCAACGAAACGCAGTCATATCCCAGGCAGAATCCAACTTTCGCTTCACCGAGAATCGGGACAAGGTCCACATGGTGTTCCTCGTCTACCCCAAAAAACAGGCTTTGACCCAAAGTGGCATTATAAGCCACCGCGATTCCTCTGACACTTGCCAAACCGTACCCGAAAAATTTACTGGAGAGAGCATCCTCTGGAGTCGCGTTTTCGTAAACCCAGTCAGGGGGGATGTTGTAACCGGCGCGAACGCCCACTCCCGAATAGAGATTTGCATTCACCGTGCCCAATATCCCGCCATACAATAAATCCGGTCGCACGCTCCATTCGTTCGCATGTCCAGTTGCGCCAAGCCCGTACCAGTTGTCCAGATAGGCGTTGAGCACGGGTTCATTCCGCAACTGATGATCCCATCCCATAGGCTTATCCGACCCCGTCACTTTATGCAGCCAAGTCTGTTCTTCTTCCGCCATCGCAGAAGGACCCAGCACGCCCGCTTCCACGCCGTATTTGGTGCGCAACCCGCCTCGTATAACACCTTGTTCATAAAATGCGGTCAAAATCCCACACCAGGGATGGTCATCGGGTTGATTCTCGGCAATAGTGATATCTTTTGGGGTATAGACCCGGTTGCGCAGACCTGTAAAATAAATGCCCCAGGGATTGAGGGCATACCAGGCGATCTCGGTGCCGTGGGTGTAACATCCGTCCGAACCGGTGAAAAAGTCATTGTCGATTGTTAACGCCAGACCTCCCCAGGCAACCGTCGTCACCGATAAGATTAATAAAGCCAGTGCCCATGCTTTCATGGCGGCCTCCCCTAAAAGCCTTTACTAATGTTTCCCTTTTTTTGCTACAAAATGGTTTAAAAGTCCATCTTTTTTGTTATATAGGTAATTACATGATCCCAATACTCCACGACCTGCACGTTCACACCTATTTGTCAGATTGTTGTCCCGACAAGGCGCATCATCGTCCGGCGGCCATTCTTGCGGAGGCGGAACGGCTGGGCCGGCGTTTGGTCGGATTTTCGGATCATGTCTGGGTCAATCCGCGCCTGGCGCCCTCCGCCTGGTATCGACCGCAAAACGAGAGTCAGATCGTCCGGTTGCGCGAGGATTTGAAATCCGTGACCACCTCCGTTCGCGTGTTGATTGGCTGCGAGGCGGATACCGTGGCGCCGGGGTGTTTTGGGATGACACCGGAATTTGCCGCCACGCTGGATTACGTGAATCTGTCCTGCTCACATTTCCACCTGACGGGTTTTGTCGCTCAGCCGGCGGGCGACAGTCCCCGGGCTGTGGGGGTTCACGCCTTGGAATTCTTTCGCTCCGCGGCCGGAAGTGGACTGGCCCATACAATTGTTCATCCCCTGTTGCCATTCGGTTATTTCGAGCAGTATGATGCGGCCATTGCCTCCCTGAGCGATGCCGAGTTAATCGACGCTTTTGGGGTGGCGGCCACAAACGGAGTGGCGATAGAAATCACGCCGGCTTTTCTGCCCTCCCCGGAAGGGCCGAAGTGGAGCGTGGAAACACCGCAACGGGTTTTGAGTCTGGCCCGGGCAGCCGGTTGTCGCTTCACTTTCGGGTCCGATGCCCATACCCTCGATGGGCTGTCCCGCCTGGAAGCCGTCATTGTTTTGGTCGAGGGCGCGGGGATACTCGAGGGCGATCTGGCGCCTCGAGTTCGGGAAGGACGATGATGAATCAGCCGGTCGGTCCCTGCGATTATCATGTGCATTATCACCTCGATCCCTGCGCGCACGCTGAGATGACCCTGCCGAATATCGTCGCGGAAGCCCGTCGATTAGGCCTGACCGAGATTGGGATCCTCAAGCACTATTCGCGAGAACTCCCCAATGGCCAGGAGGCCTGGGTGTTCTGGAAGAAAATCATCGCCGCCCAGTTTGAGACCTTTCTTACTGAATTCGGTGCTTATCCAAATGAGCCGGGATTGCGGATATTCAAAGGGGTAGAGACGGAATTGGTGGATGATCGCGGAACCCTCAATATTGCACCGGCCGATGCCGTCCGTCTCGACCTGCTGGTGCTCAGCGTGCATTGGTTGCCCCGGATGGAGGTGGCATCGGTCGATCCCGGGCTGATCCCCACGGATAAATTTGATGAAAGTCCCCCCGACCTGATCGTCGACTGGCAGCGACAGATCGCGGCGTGCGGCCCCGCGGCTCTGGTTGAAAACCTGATCGCCGCCTACGTCCGGGCGATCGCCGGAAATCCCCGGCTGGGAATTCTGGGGCACTTGTATGACGGGTTGTTGCCGTTGCGGAGATATCGGGTGCCCGTGGATGAATTATCCGATTCCTGTTTAAACGAACTGATGGAGCCATTGATGTGCGCCTGCGCGGAATCCGGAGTATTATGGGAGTTAACTCCCGAGCCGGTCGCGCGGCCTTCGATTCTTCTACGAGCCCACGAAATGGGGGTGCGCTTCTGTGCCACAGCGGACGCCCATTTTGCCCAGACTCCCGGATGGGCCAACTTATGGAATCATGAACGGGCGGAAACCTATCTGACCCAATTGGGACTCCGGCGGGGGACGTTGCGGACCCGATCATAAAGGGAGGCTAGGTATCTGAGGTCATAGAGAACAAGGCTGCCCCGAGCCGCTAGGGAAACGGAAAAGAGGCGCTCATAAAGCGCGGCTACAACAAGAATGTCTACTCAGTGGATGGTGCTGCCTATATTCCCTTGACCCTTGGCGAAAATCCGGGAGAATGGCAGCTGATTTTTTTGCAAAGGGGCATCCATGACCGAGTGGCGGGTAGTGGCGATGAAAATCGCCTCGATGGTGTTGATCATCCTGGCGGGATGGTTGGCCCGGCGCAAAGGTTTGCTGGGTTCTGAATCCACACGGGCGCTCGGGCGGGTGCTGGTGGATATGGTGTTTCCCGCCATGGTGTTTGTGAGTTTATTGGCGACGATTCGGGCCGAAACTCTGGCGCAGGACTGGCAGATCCCTGTGATCGCCGTCGGCATGTTATTGATCAGCTATCTATTGGGCCGCCTATTCTGGCCTTGGGTGGGGCGGGATGGGG